>JYMV01022905.1_pt1 | contig 11756 bp, 10 predicted proteins | sample 338911 | NCBI WGS metagenome assembly JYMV01 (sample SAMN03354496, study PRJNA234377) | hydrothermal vent metagenome | biome: Deep sea; feature: Hydrothermal plumes at the Eastern Lau Spreading Center, Western Pacific Ocean; material: Seawater | place: Tonga | collected 2009 | depth 2000 m m
CGCTCCAGCGTTCCTGAAGCAACAGGTGCATCCCCTGCTGGTACTCGACTCGAGCCCGCTCCCTCGCGCTTGAAGCGAGCCTCCTCGCTTCCTCCAGGAGTGCCATCGCCTCCTCCCTCTCACCTTGCTCCTGGGCCGCCCCGGCGAGATAGAGGAGCCCCTCGAGGCTCATCTGCGGGCTCCCCTCCAGCACTCTCAGGGCCTGAGCGAGGTCGATCGCACGCTCTCTCCTCCCGAGGCGTTCGGCGACCTTCATCGCCTCCAGGAGAAGGAAGGGCTGTTTGGCCACCGCCGTCTGATCGGTGTCCTTTTCGAGCAGCAGGGTGTCGAAGAGAGTCGCAGAAATCTCGAGGTCGGTCCGGTTCCCCGAACTGGCGAGGAGGCCCGCCCTCATCTGTAACGCCTGCAGGTAGATCCCCTGCTGGAGGGCATCCCGTTCCTCAAGTTCTCCGAGCGTCGCCACCGTTTGTCCAAAGGCCTGGGTCGCCTCGACCGGTCGACCGATCCCCATCGCGGCATTGCCGAGGCCGAACCAGGCCCGGGCGCAACCGGGGGAGGCGACGGTCGCGCTCCGCCACAGGGTGTAGGGAGTGCGCCAGTCCTCGAGACGGTTCACCGTCATCCCCGCCCACAGGATCAGAACGACGGTGAATACGCTGATCGAGGCGGGCATTCGTCGGATGACGTGGTGACCGATGGCGCCGACGGCGAGCAGGAAGGCCACCATCGGCAGGTAGAGGAAACGCTCGGCGAAGCGTTCCGGATGGGGGATCGCCTGGAGCACCGGAGAGAGCAGCATGATGAAGAGGGGAAAAGCGATGGCGAGAGGATGATTTCCGCGCCTGAAGGCGAGGATCGATCCACCGAGGAGAGCTCCGACCAGCGCCAGGGCGAGGACACCGGTGATCGGATCGAAGGGGCCAGCGGAGGGAAGAAACGCCCCATGGGAGTAATCGACACTGAGATCGAGAGGCCAGAGGAGGAGCAGAAGGTAGCTGCCGATGGCGCGCAACGAGGTCCACCCGGCGTTGGCGGGGCTGCCTCCCCACCACGGAGCCCCCGCTCCCGGATTCTGGGTGAAAAGCAGCAGCGCGACGAAGAACAGGACGAGGATGGTGGTCGGCAACAGCAGTGGCAATTGCGAGGTAAACTCCCGCGGTGAGCCGGACGACTTACCTTGCAGCCAGTTCAGAGCCAGAAGCGCTCCCGGCAGGGTCGCCGCCATCTCCTTCGCCAGCAGGGCGACAGCGGCGAGAAGGGCGACCACCAGCCCGCGGCGCCAGGAGGGTCGGGATGGCCCGCCGACGGCAACGACCAGGGCAGCGAGGTAGAAGGCGGCGAAGAGGACGTCGCGACGGCCGGAGATGTAGGCCACCGCCTCGGTCTGTATGGGGTGGGCGAGGAAGCCGGCGGCGACGACAAAGCCGCACAGGTATCCTCCCCGACGAAAGACCCTGAGCGTCAGCAGGAGGAGCATCACCGAGACGATGGCGTGCCACAGGATGTTCTGCAGATGGAACCAGAAAGTGCGGCTGCGCGGGTCTTCTCCCTCGGGAGTGGTCGCCATCGTCAGCAGCGCATCCACCCGGTAGGAGATGAAGCGGACCGGCCGGAAGCCGACGCGGACCTCGTCCGCCTCTCGCGGTTGCGCCACCTCCCCCAGCAATCCCCCCCACAGGCTCAGTTCTGCCGCGACTCCCCGCCATTCCTGCCACAGCCAGTCGTTCTTCTCGACCAGACGGACGTCGTCGAAGACAAACTCTCCATCGAGCACCGGCGAGTAGAGCAACAGCGCAGCGGCAAAGAGGAGCAGAATCAGCGAGAGGATGGTGCGATTCACCCGATCAACTCCTCGATCAGTTCACCGATTCGATCCGCACATCTCTGGCGATCGAAAGGGGGCGAGGGTTGTGCACGCATCGACGCGCGGACCTCCCCCAGGGCGGTGAACCCCTTGCCGCCAAGATCGCTGAGTGCCGCCACCAGCGCTTCGACCACCTGCTGGTGGCTTCCCGCCTCGATCGGCCACCAGCCGCTCCGTCCCTCGAACAACTCGGGAATCCCCCCCACCCGCGTGGCGACAACGGGCAGCGAGCTGGCAATCGCCTCCTGGATGACCAGCGGCGATCCTTCAGCCAGGCTCGGCAGGATCAGCAGGTGGGAACGGCCCATCTCCTCGGCGACCTCCGCGGGTGTGAGCACCCCACCGAGCCTCAGCCAGGGAGGAACTGGATCGGGCATTTTCAGCGGGCCGCTGCCGACCACCGTCAAGCGGCCATCGAGACCGCCCTCGACGGCGATCGCCATCGCCTCGAGGAGCCGGTCGAGCCCCTTGGACCTCAACAGTTCGCCGACAAAGAGAACCCTCAGAGGAGGCGCGGGCGGCGGTTCTTGCCGGCGGTGGAAGATGGGGTCGATGCCAACCGGCAGGATCTCGATCCTCTCCCTGTCGAAGGAGGAGATCGACGAGATGCGATCGGCCAGCTGAGAACTCGCTGCGATGACCCGATCGGCACCTGAGACCGCCCTGGTGAGCAGGATCCTGCCGGCGAAGGAGCGCGAGTAGAGGTTGACATCGGATCCGTGGGCCCACACCACCAGGGGCCAGGAGAGCTGGCGAGCGACCCGCACCCCGACCTCACCGCTGGGCACCGCCCAGTGAGCGAGGACACAGCCCTTCTTGCCCTCATCCCGGGGCCACAGCCGGCGAGCACGCCAGCAGGCGGAGGTCAACCAGAGGAGCGAGGCGATGGGGCCGATCCCGCCCGAGCGGGGAGACCGGTTGCCGGAGGGGTAGGAGAATCGGTGAATGCTGGGGGGGCCCTCCTCGGTGGCAGGATCGCTGCGGTCGACCCGCGGGACGAGAACCTCGGTGTCGAAACGGTCCCCCAACTGGAGGTGGAGATCACGCAGGAAACGGGCTCTCTGGGGCTCGGCGCGGCCTGGCCAGGAAGCACTGACCACCCGCAACCGTGGCCTCTCAGCGTTCAATTCCTCGCCTCCTCCTCGACCGATACCGTTTCCTCGATGAGACGATAACCGCGCCTGCGCGAGCGGTCCTTCCACGCGAGCCACTCGCCGATGACACCGGCGAGAATCATCTGACCGCCGAGCACCAGCAGCAGAACCCCGAGCGCCAGCAGCGGGTAACGGTGGCCGATCGTGCCTTCTGCCAGGCGCAACCAGGCGATCCAGGCGCAGATGATGCCACCGGCAGCAGAGCAGGTCAGCCCCAGCTGGAGGAGGCGGTGTCCCGGTCGCGATTGAGCACGCAGGAGGGCACGAACCGCGATCAGATCGAGGACCGCTCCGGGAAATCTCTCGGAGCCGAAGTGGCTGTGGCCATGCTCTCGTTTCTTGTGACTCACCGGCACCTGGGCGACCCTGTACCCCCAGTATGCAGCGACCATCCCAATCAGCCGGAATCGCCCACCAGAGAGAGGCAGATCGGCGGCAAGGCGCCGATCCATCACCTTGAATCCGCAATTGCTGTCCTTGAGAGGCGGTCCGCCACTGAGGCGAATCAGACCGTTGAAGAGTCGCGAGCTGATCCGCTTCGCCAGCGAATCGCGCCGTTCTCGCCGCCAGCCGATCACCAGTTCCGCCCCCTGGCGAAGTCGGGCAAGGAGCAATCCGATCTCGGCAGGATCCTCCTGGAGGTCGGCGTCGAAGGTCCCGATCACCTCGCCCGAGGCGTGATCGATCCCCGCTGCCAGCGCCTCGCCCTTGCCAAAGGGACGACGCAACCTCACCAGCACCAGCCTCGAATCCTCCTGACACCTTCTGGCGAGCAGATCAGCGGAACCATCGACGGAGCCGTCATCGACGAAAATCACCTCGAAATCCCCCGCGCAGGCGGAATCGAGAGCGGCCACCATCCGCTCGAGGAGCTCAGGAATCGAGTCCAGCTCATCGCGAACGGGGATCACCATCGAGAGTTTGGGGCGGGTGTCCTTCATCTATATGACCTCCGGAACCAGGACTTCATAGCGCTCCGAGAGGATCTCCGCCAGGTCCCAGAAGTTCTGGATGACATGATCCGGCGTGGTCTCGCCGCGCAATTTCTCGAAAGGATCCTCACGAGAGACCTGAACCGTGACCATTCCGATGCTCTTGGCTGGGTCGATATCGAGGAGCGGATTGTCTCCGACATACATGCACTCAGAAGGACGCAGGTTGAGATCGCCACAGGCGCGCTGGTAGAGTTTTGGATTCGGTTTAGAAATTCCCATCCGGTGCGAGATGAATATCGCTTGAGGGCTGAGGAAGGGAGTCACCTTGAGACGAACCAGTTTCTCCGCCTGTTTGATTCCCAGACCCTCGGTGATGATTCCCAGGATCAGGTCGGTCCTCGCCAGCCTCCGCGTCACTTCGAAAACATCCTCGAAGGGTTCGAGGTGACGGAATTTAGTCTGGTGGTAAGCGACGATCCCGGCAGCGACAACGAGATCGGAATTAAGGCTTTTCGTGGCTCGCCTTGGAAGGCGCAGGAGGAGCTTGTCGAAGTGATGCTCGTAATTCGAACTGAACTCCCGGATCACCTCCTCGAGTTCCTCGAGAAGGGTCTCGCGATCGACCTGGAGGCCGGCAGCGATCATCGCCTCGATACTCGCCGTACGAGCCCGGGCAGCAAATGCCGAGGTCGAGAAGAGGGTCCCATCGATGTCGAAGAAGATGGCACGTAACCTAGCCATGGTGCCATCCTTCCCGGCATTGGAGCCCGTGGCAAGGGCGATCCCCAGTCATCGGATGGAAAAAGCAACCAACCGATGGAAAAGGCCGCAGCCGGGCATTCATACCCGACTGCGGCACTCCCCCAGGACTTCCCTCTGCCTAGTTGAACAATGCCTTCTCTTCCGATCTCAGATCGACGATCTTCGCCGTGACCAGAATGTAGAGGCTGCGTTTTTCGTTCAGGTACGCCTTGCGACGGAAAGCGTTCTTCAAGAACGGCAACTTGCCGAGGATCGGAACCGACGACACGTACTTACGTTCGTTGAGGCTGCGGAATCCGCCAAGGAGTACTGTGCCGCCGTCGGGAACCGTGACAGAAGTGAACGCCTGTTGGAGCGAAATCTCGGGGAGGTCGATCTCCACCAGGCTGGCGGCGTTGTTCAGCGTTCCGAGACTGATGGTCACCGTCGAGATGATGCCGTTGATCAAACTCGCAAGGGTCGGCCTGATGTCTACGGTGATGTACTTGCGATCGGCAGAGATCACCGGGCGAACATCGAGAACCACCCCATCCTGGAAGGTGTCGATCACAGGGTCAGCCACTTCCGAGACCACCAGGCCGGTACCACCGGAGACCAGTTCGTAATCCTGGACATAGGAACGCTGGGTGATCACCGAGACGTGAACTCTCTGGCCGTTGGAAGCAGTCACCTTCGGCGCGGTCACAGTACGCGCGCTCCTCTGTTCCTGGCTGGCCCGGAGAATCGCGTTGATCTGGAACGGATCGAGCCAGGTCACCTGCATCGTCAGGCCACGCAACGCGGAATTGAGGCGACTGCCCTGGGCAGCACCGACAAAGCCATCGAGGATGTGCTGAATCCGCCCGGCAGTCCGGTTCTGCCCCATGATCAGTTGCTGGTTTGTGGGATCACCGAGATCGTTGAATCCGATGTCGTTGCCACCGGTCGTGCTCGAGTTCAGGGAACCAAAGGCAGTACCGAATCCCTGCCCTGGAGGCTGGCCCAGATTTCTCGAGTCGATCCCGATGTCCTCGAGGAAGTCATCGATCATGTCGATGAATCGTGCCTCGACGACGACGAAAACATCTGAATTCGCTCTCAGATTCGCAAGAAAGTCGTGGACCGCAAGGTGCAACTCCCGTGTGGCAGTCATCAGGATCTGCCCCTTGTGGCCAGTGATCGTCGAACCGGACTCATCCCATGCGTCGATGCCACCGGTCGATTCCTGGATCAGATCGACAAGGTCTTCGGGGGTCAATTCTTCCTCGTCATCGGCGTCCGCTGATCCGAAATCGAAGGGGTTGTTGCCCCCCGAGTCGTCCGATTCGTCATTCGACTGGATCCTGATCGTCGGACCCGGGAAATCCCTGATCTTGTTGAGGATGTCGGTGACGTTGTAGATGTCGAAGATCAGGTTCCCGTAAGCCTTCTCGGGTGTGGTGATGTAGAGGGTGTTCTGCTTGAAGGTGTAGGAAAGCCCGACGTTCTTCATGATCAGGTCGAGAGCCTCACCGAGTTTCACCCCTTGCAACCGGATGTCCACGCGGTATTCCTCGGGGGTGATCTCCGGATCGATGGTGATGTTCAGGTCAGAAACCGTCCTCAGGAAACTGACCACTTCATCGAGAGTGGAATCGGGGAACTCGAAGGAAGGGGAGACGCTCGCAAGGGTCCTGCGGATCTTCTTGATCTCGGGGGTCTCCTCGAGATTTGCGGAAGCGAGAGAACTACCCCTGCGGGAGACCTCTTCCTGCCAGAAGCGAGAGTCATCGGGAAAGCGGAAGGGATCCTCGTATGGGACCGCCGATCGCGAGAGATCCTCCCACACACGAGTCAACTCTTCATTGTCGCGTTCGAGGTAATTGGTGTAACGGTGAGCCATCAGGAACTCGTTCGCCCGATCCTTCAGGCGGGCGGCGAAACCGTTGTCAGGGTCGATTCCAAGGATGGTGTTGGCGAGTTGAATCGCCTCGCTGAAATCCTTACGGACCATCGCACCCTCGATGCGATCCATCAGGGCAGCGATCCGCTCTTGCCTGCGGTTCTCAGATTCGCGGGTGAGGCGTTCCGCTTCGGCAAAGGCCATCTCCTCCTGGGTGCGCCGCGACTCCTCGTCTGCCAGCAGCTTCCGGTCCCGTGCCTGGTCGTAGAGAGCCTGAGCCTGGTCCTGCAGATCGCTAACATCGACCCCGTATTCGAACCAGATCAGGCGCTCACGAGCGCGCTGGAGGCTATCGAGGGCTTCATCCAGGCGACCCTCATCGAGAGAAGCGCTTCCCTCATTGATCAACCGGCGAGCATCGCTGAGACGCTGCTGCTCGAGCACTCTCACTTCCTCGCCGAACTCTTGGAGAACCGTGCGGATCTCCCCATCCCTGCGCCCGAGTAACATCAAGGAGCGAGCGAGTTTCGTCTTCGCTTCCTGCAGGCTCGGGTCGTTCCTGAGCGCTCGGCGATAGAGCTGTTCAGCCGCCCTGTAGTTCGCCTCAGCAAAGAGGCGGTCAGCCTGATTGAGATAGTAACGAGCGGTGGAGCGGCGTTCCTGCTCACTCAGGTTGATCTCCTGGATGAGCCCCCTGGGATCATCCGGTTGAGAACTGGATTCAACTGAATCCACGGCATCTTGAGCCAGATTGGGCATCGGCACGTCGAATGCCGGAGTGCTGAAACTGGCAGGGACAGGGTCACCGTTGAGAGACGGACCGCCAGAGCAGCCGCTTGCAACGATCAGCAGTAGAACCGACAGCAACGAAAAGATCGTCCTGAGTGTGGTTCTTCGAAGGAAGTTGTCTCCGTTCACGGGAGAACCCTTTCTAAAGCTGCCGTCACGACCTTGGCCGAAATCGGCAGACCAACGAGACCTGATTTCTCACCTCAAATGCTCGTCACCCCTAAATGCCGTGCGAGCATTAAAACTCAAAGTAATCCTTCAACTCAACTTGCCAGGAGCCACTCTCGTCAATCGAGAAGAATTTCGGGAGCGGCGAAAGCGATGTTGTCAATTTCCAGTTTCGTACAGATGTTCAGAACATCACTCACGTATTTCCAGGGGACGTCTCCGGAAAAATCGATCACAACCGGAAGCCCCCCCGATGTTCCAAAGTAAGTCTCTTTCCGATCCGAGATATGGATCTCAATCAGATCCATGTTGGGGCCGGGAACCCCGTTGTGAATCTCGAAATCGCCGACCAATTCGTTGTTCGGATCGATCATCCGATCATCGGCGATCGCAATCACCTGGCCTCCCTCGATGCGCAGCCAGATTCTGCAATTTTCCTCGACGATCGGTCGACTCTGGCTGTCTCCCCGGTCTCTGGGGAGGAAGGAGCGCAGAGCCCCTTCGGGCATCTTGAACTTGGTCGCACACATGAAGAAGATCAGGAGAAGAAAAACGACATCGATCATCGACGTCATGTCGAGAACCGCCCCGTCTTTCTGACGTCCAGGTTTTTTTCTCTTCCTCGCCATTTTCTTCCTCACACCGCACCACTCCCCCCTCAATTGGAGGAGTAGGGGTCTTCCACGCGGTCATTGAGTGCGGCACAACGGACCTTGTAGATCCGTGCTTTCTGACACGCGGCAAAAATCTTGTGAATGTTTTCCGACCTGGCGCCCTGATCGCACCTGATCGTCACCTCGAGCGCCGAATCGTTCTTTGTCGGGTCTGAGGGATTGGGTTCCCAGCGCCCGAATGCCTGGGTCTCCGCACGGAGTTCCCTCTCCAGTCCCTCGGGTGTCAACGGGTCACCATTGGCGATCTGAATGATCTCCGTCTCGCCATCGACATCGATGGAGACATTGATCACCACGATCCGGGAGCCGGGCTGAGGCTCTTCGATCTTCGCCTCGGAGGCGATTGGCAGGATCACCAGGGCCTGATCGAGCGTCAACTCGGTCACCACCATGAAGAAGATGATGAGCAGAAATACGATGTCGATCATCGGCGTCATGTCCATTTCGACGCCCGACTTCGTTTTTTTTCTGGCCTTCTTCCTTGCCATCGTTCAACTCTCTCTAGTGGGCCCTCACTGAGCCTCTGACACGTCGAACCGCTCCATCAACTCGGTTGCGATGTTGCTGACCTCCAGGGTTGCGGTGTCAATCCTGTTCTTGAACAGGAAGTAGGAGACGGTCATCGGTATCGCCACAATCAGCCCCATCATCGTCGTCATCAGCGCCTCGGAGATGCCGTCAGCGAGTTCCGCCGGTTTCGGCGAGGTTTTCGAAGCAGCGATCTTGTTGAAAGCCACCACCATCCCTTTCACCGTCCCAAGCAGGCCCAGCATCGGAGAAACCGCCGCAATCAGAGAAAGGTAACTGATCTTCTGGTGAAGGCTCGATGCCTCCTGGTCACCAGCTTCCTCCATCGCCAGTTCGATATCCTCGTAGGGTCGGTCGATCTTCGGCAACCCTGCGGCGAGAACACTGGAGAGAAACGACTGTTCCTGCTCGAGAGCATCGAGGGCAGACTCGTAGTCCTCCTCATCGAAGAGCCCCTCCACGTGGGCCAGAAGTTCCGGCGGGACCAGCACATCCCTGCGCATCGACATCGCGTACATGATGATCAGCGAGACTCCAGCGATCGAAAGCCCGATGATGATATAGCCGACAACCCCGCCATCATTGATGTTGTCCAGAACCGTTTTCGTCTGAACCCCAGGGGTATCTCCCCCATCCTGGGCGAGCAATGGCGCCACTGTCGTCAGTAGCAGCACAAGGACCACCCCGAGGACCGTTATCCGGCGAACTCTGGCCAGAACGCTCATCAATTTTTCCTCTCCGAGGGCGCGCTGGGTAATTCACCGCGCCGGTGCCCTCACTGGAGCACCTCACACTCTTCTTGATTATTTGTTCCACGGCGAGTTGGGACAGAGTTGAGCCAGTCTCTGGCCCATTTCTTCCGCCCGCTCAGTATCTCCAAGTTTCTTCCATGTCTCCTTCGCCCGGTAGAGCGCTTCAGCAAGCGCCTCGCCATCACCGCCGGTGGCGATCACGGCAGCCCGCAGGAATCGAATTGTCGCCCACTGCAACTTCTTTCGATCTCCACCGGCACGCTCCTCTTCCGCTCTTCCCCAGATGATCCAGGCACGAGCCATGTCCCCGTCAAGACGAGGAGTACCTCGTTTCCTGGCTTCGATGATCTTTTTCCGGACCGTCTCGATTGCAGCAGGATACTGCTTCTGCCCGATCTGGCAGGCGGCGTATCCAAGCCACGCTCTGTTGCGGAAGGTGGAATCGCCGGCGACCGCTCCGTCGTTTCCTACCGACCCGAAGAGGTCCCGGGCATCGGCGTGGCGCCCCTGGGCCAGCAGGACCTCTCCTCTCCCGAGTTTGCCCCCGAGAACCCAGCGGTTGCCGTAGGTCCCATCGGCGAGCTTCTGGAGAGCTCCCTCTGCTTCCGAAAATTTCCCCGAGCGCATCAGTGCCTCCGAGAGAATCTGATGGGCATGAGGGAGATAAAAATCCTTCTTCTCGGCAAAGCGAGAGATGAACTCCTGGGCAGATTTGGCCGCATTCCCAGGTGCGCCCCATCCTGCTCACCCCAGCGCAAGTGGGCCACTGACAGCAGGTACATCGCGTTCGCTTTCTGACGCTCATCAGGCAGGCTGCTGGCAGCACGCAAGGAAGAGACGGCCCGGGCCCAGTCACCCTGAACAAGCGCCCCTCTGCCGCGGGAGAGCCCCGAGGGTTCGGAGGTGAACTCAAGACGATCGACGTCGTCCGCGTCGACCTTCTGGCGGGTGGAGACACCGCGCATCCGGTATTCGACCTGTTCCCACGTCGCCTTGGTGATTGTCACCTCATCGTAACTGCGTCCCGATTTCAGGAGAATCTGATCCCCCGCACAGGGTGTGACCCCGCCGAGAACGATGGCAGCGATGACCGCCATCTTGAAAATGGCTGCTCCTCCCAGTCTCATCAGGAGTGGCTCTCTCATCACTGGCATTCCTTTTCGATTCTGTCGAACGCCACCTGCTGTGCTCTGGGAGCAAAATCAGAATCCTTGCTCCCGTGCATCAAACGGCGACTCTTGATGATTCTCAGTACATCTTCGCAACGGTTCTGTGCTTTGAGCACGTCGAGGTAAAGCAGCCAGGTGTTCCAGTAGTCCCCATCGAAACTGGGGGTCAGTGCATTTTGCAACCTCAGGGATCGTCTCCGCTGGCCGAGGATGCCGATGGCAGCGTTGAGATCCTTCTCCATACTTTCGAGGCGCTCGATATTCCTGTCGGATTTGTACAGCCCCCTGTTCGCAAGAGCCCTCTGAATCAGCAGATAGGGAGCGTCGTTGAACTGCCCCATGAAGGTCTCGTTCTCGAACTCGGCGACGAGAGCATCGAGGCTCTCGAGGGCCCGATCGTGCTGGCCAGACGCGTTCGCTGCCTTGGCGAGGTAAAAGGAGATGGCGATCTGCATTTCGGGTCGATCATCTTCGGCGATGGTGGCACGTGTTCTTTCGAGGATCTGTACCGCCTCGGAGTACCTTCCACCGTCGATGAGAATCGAGGCAATGCCAAATTTCACTCCCGCCTCGGCATCCTCGAAGCCGCTTCCGGGAAGCTGGATCCAGCGGCTGATCAGGTCCCCCGCCCGGCGTGCGGCAGCAGCTGCAGCAGCCCCTTCAGAGGGGTCTCCAGCGGCCACCTGAAGGGCGACGACGAGATCATAGGTACCGATGAGAAGGGCCTGGCTGTCAGGGAAATCACTATCGAGCGAGGAAAACACCCGCTCCGCTTCCTCGAGGCGCCCTTCGGCGCAGAGGATCTGCAGCCACAGCAGAAGGCCACCCTCACGGTGCGTCCCACTGCCACCGACCTCCTCCAGAAGTGGTGAGAGGGCGGAGATTGCCAGGTCCGCCTGCTTGAACCTGTCGTTCCAGGAGGCGACGGCGAGTTCGAAGCGCAGGACCGCCTCACCCGCCGCGTCACCCTCGGTCCTGGCAGATTCGATCAGCGGCTCCAGTTCTCCAAGCCTCCGAGAGAATCTGATGGGCATGAGGGAGATAAAAATCCTTCTTCTCGGCAAAGCGAGAGATGAACTCCTGGGCAGATTTGGCCGCAT
>JYMV01044841.1_pt1 | contig 11756 bp, 11 predicted proteins | sample 338911 | NCBI WGS metagenome assembly JYMV01 (sample SAMN03354496, study PRJNA234377) | hydrothermal vent metagenome | biome: Deep sea; feature: Hydrothermal plumes at the Eastern Lau Spreading Center, Western Pacific Ocean; material: Seawater | place: Tonga | collected 2009 | depth 2000 m m
TGAAAGCCACAAAAGGCTCTATCCTCATATTAAGACCGAAGGTGCCGATCGCTTTGGTCTTAGGGCAGACCCAGCCACATTTGACCCTAGTTTAGCTGTCGAAATTGAACTAAAACCAGGCCAGTTTGTCTTTTTTAATGAAAGCACCTTGCACTCTTCAGCAGCCAATAAATCAGAACAGCGGCGTTTTGGCATAACCCCGCGTTTGACAGTTCCATTCGTTGAGGTCGGCAACCGTGCCCAAATTAAGGTACTGATGTTAAAAGGCGAAGATTACATGGGGGATTATAATGTAGTCCCAGCTCCCAGTGAGCAACTCGGTTAGGAGAGTAATTTTGCTATTCTCCCAGACAGAACAGTTGTCTTAGACATTGATGTTGAGATTGTGAACCATGTTAATTTCGTATCGAGGTAATTGACTTGTCTGTTGTTATTGTGTACCCGCCTGATCCTCCATATGGGATTAATGTCAGAAAACATATACCATTCAAGCAGAGAACACGCAGCATCTAGCAGGAATCCTTTAAATTCCTTCAATAGCTAGTTGGGAATCAGATAAAGCACTCATTGTAGTTTGCCTTTAGTAAAAGCTTATTCACCATATAATTGCACAATCCTTGTGCGACAAAACAGGGCATAAATTTTGAATCCTCTGGTATCTTAGAGTGCTATAATTTCAATGTTATCCAATCAACCTTATAAGGAAAAGGATTTTATGATACCCACCTTTTTTGTTTCTTTCAGCCTAGTGTTTTCCCCCAAGTGGCAAGGGCATAGAATTTGATGAATTTCCAAAATGCGACTTCCTAAATCCAAAAGAGGCCCGACAGTTGCTTGGTGACTACAAAATCGATGTTACTTTTTACACTAAGGAATATGGGGTCGTCGAAAAGCCAACCGACTCAGGACGCTACGGTGCTGTGGTGAAAATCACGGCCGAAGATGGACATGAGTACGTTCGCTTTCGAACACTCTACAAAACCAAACATCGTATGATGCTTTCTTTCAACAACCCACTTGATGGTGAACTCATGTTCCCTTCTGCCATAGGAGTAGAAGAATTGATATGGCACAATCAGCGACAAAGTGTAAACGACTACGTTGGATTCGCTATTGAACGCGATATCCAAAGGTCTCACGATTTTGCAATCCTGCTAGCGGGTGTGAGCGAAATGAGTCCACAGCAGGAGGCCGTGTCACAATTAGAAAGTGCTATCACTAAGGACAGACAGTGGTGGTTAAGGCTAAAACGAAAACTCAATGGTAATGCAGAGCGATTTGCTGAGCTTACTGCAGCCCCATTGTCCATTAACGGGTTGAATGCACCCGTTTTGCGAGAAGGTACTGAGGAAGAGGCGGGGATGAAACCTAGAACCGTGGAAAAAATCAATGGCATTCTTGAGGAGTGGGCAAACGATTCGGATCAGCCATTCAACGTCTGCATTGCGAGGCGCAGTATTGTTTTTTTTAACCAAGGCTATGGCTTCAGAAATGGCCAACCAATCACAGTAGATACCAAACATCTCGTCTTTTCAATTACCAAGGCATTATCAGGTTGCCTGCTGATGATGTTTATAGATCAGGGATCATCAGCCTGGACGATCCAGTGGGAAAAATACTACCCGAGTTTGATGACAAAGGTGCTGAAACACCTGTCACTTTTCATCACCTCTTTACGCACACTGCTGATATGGATGGTCACTTTACCGATACGTGGAACGACCTTGAGCATGCATACGGTGAGGCTTACCCATATTTAGGCATTGGGAAACAACACCGATATAACGGCACAAGTATTGGCATTGGACTGAAAGCGCTGGAACAATTGACAGGTTTGACACTTCCTCATTTATACCAGAAATGTCTGTTCGCCCCGCTAGGTTGCGAATCGATTGAATCGATCGATGGCTCTGCCATGACGTGGTCAAACGCCTTCGATCTGGCACGCGTTGGACAAATGCTGGCTAATCATGGAGCCTACGGAGATCTCCACTTCTTTGGTCAAGATACATTCCAGCAGATGCTACCACAAAAATTGGACAAACTCCTCGAGCCAGATACAGATGTTACGTGGGGTATCGGTTTTACAAGGTTTGAAGAAAATGGACTTAGTTCACAAACAATCGGTCGTGGATCCGCCTCTTCATGTACGTTAAGAGTCGATTTGGAGAAGGATCTGGTGATCACGATGACGCGTCTAACAGCAGGAAAGGACTTTCAGGAATACCATCCTAAGTTCATTGCTGCCGTTACCAATAGTTTGGTAGACTGAAGCCTTTTTTCTATTCTCGCGAAATACGAAGAATCACTCCTTTAAATTGCGATTTTGAGGTTCCTATTTGTCCCTTAAACTAGTAGGCACCTTTTTTATGATTCAAATGTGGACCCACTTACCAAGTAACTAATTGCTACGGCGGTACATACAAAGCGTCAGATAATTTTCCAGCGCAAAGAACAGATGCCAAAACAGCATAATACAGCACTATAATGTCAGTGGGTTTAATATAGGCTGATTAGGTCTTTGAGGGGGCTGTTGGGGGCAGATCGTTTTTGGCCTTCATATTTTTGACTGATCCAACGTGCCCCGGATGGTTTGCCTGGATTCCGATAAGCATACACCACTGTCCACCGAGTATCACTATCCGATTGGCGGGCCGACACACCATGTGCAGCGTGTGTCCACATCAGAATTACTGTCCCTGCCGGCACCGAAAGATGCTCGATTTCCAATGACTGCCCCGTGATTGGATGCTGCTTGCCCATCATCCAACTCGCTTCGAGTTCGGCATCTGACTTGGCGTGGATCTTCTTGTCCCGAAATAGGTGGCTACCAGGAACAACAGTCAACCCACCATCATTGATCTCGAAGCCGTTGACATAAAAGAAGATGCGGATAAAGCCTAAACGGGGATCATCTTCAGCATACCCATGGCTGTGCCAGTGCGATCCACCATTACCGCCTAGACGGTTGAGGGTAACACAGTGGTCATAACGAATTTCCTTACCGAGCACCTGATTTACCAGTTCCAACATCTGCGGATGAGTGATCAGATCTTCCAAATACGCATTGTACTCGGCGGCAAATCGGTTAGGTTCATGGCCAGCAACACTTTCTAGAGAGTGAATATGGGCTAAAGCCTCTGTCAAATGTCTCTGGACATCTTTGGTTAACAGACCCGGGTAAACTAGGTGCCCATCCAAATCCATCCGCTGACATTCGGTTTCGGTAAATTGGTAGGAATGGAAAAGTTGATAGGTCATTTACTCATTCTCTTCGTAAACAAGTCCTGCTTATCTTAACACGAAAGACTGTAAAGTCAAGGTGAAATCAGGGTGAATAGCACTATAAGCCGATCGGAGAGTGGTTGGTTATTAATTTGGGTAGGAGGAAACACTTAGATTTGACTAAAACTTAGGCACCACCCTGTTTACAATCCTCACCTTTAAGGATATGATCACATCGCATACAGCGTAAGAAACTACGATCAGACTCATCCGCACGATTCGTTAACCCCGATTACTGACAGCGACCCCACCGCTTTACCCCGAAACCGCAATCGTGATAGAATGCCTATGTAAATTCTATCATCTGATAACCTGAGCCTTAAGCAATGGCTTAACAAAGATAGTCAAACGATTACATGGATTTCAAACAGGTAACATGGTTAAAGCTGCGGTATCCAGAAGGAAATATCAAGGTACGCATATCGGTTGGTTGGCATCGGTTCGTGCCAGTGGGGCTTTTAGTATCAGGACTAAATCTGAAATGGTGCAAATCGGGTAACAAGTCACTGCTAGGTAATTCAGCATGCCGATGGCTATAACTACGCGATTGGCGATGCTGTTTCTTATGCTAACTCAACTCCACATATTTCGCTTTCTCAGGCCTTGTTTTTGTAGTTTCTCAAAAACATCCAATAACATAGGCACATATAATGAAAGAGTTTCTTCTAATTCTATTTTGTTTCCTAATAGTAAACCTTCAATTTTTAGAGAATTCGAATGCAGCAAATGTTTTGATTGAGAATTTCGAAAATGCAAAAATAGACGATTGGCTGATTTTCGACGAATTGGATAAAAATTTATCTTGGAAGGGTCCCTCAGATTGGAGTCTTAAAAAAGAAGGGATAGAAGGCGTTGGCCTTTATCAGGGGGCTAACCTGTGGGGAGATCCTACAGATACTGTTCCTATTGGCTCGATTATTATTTACTCCAAGCTAAAATGGTCCGACTTCATTCTAGAAGCAGATGCCTTAACCAAAGATAATGATAGTATGGGGATTGTTTGGCGTTTTAAAGATTTGACGGAACATTACCGCTTCATAACTCTTCAATTCAACTTAGACGGTGGTGAAAGTGGTCCGTGGCGAAAATTAGAAGTTAGACTAGGAAGGGGGAAGGGAGAAAAATTGCCTTTTTATGAGACTATAAAAACTGAAAAAGGTAAGTCTTATACGCCTGGAACTTTAACCCATTGGAAATTGGAGGTTAGAGGAAATACTTTTTCAGTCGAAGTTGATGGTAAAAAAAGCTTGTTTGGGAAAGATAATCGATACCAGGAACCTGGTTATATCGGTTTCACAATCTCTTCTCAGCAGGGAGTATTTTTTGATAATCTATTGGTAACTGATCTTCTTCCTGTTGAGAAAGCAAATCTTATTTCTTCGACTCGGGCAAAGCTTAAGGTTGCCTACAGGCAAGAAATATCTCAATAATTAGAATATTTGGTCGGTCAGTTTGTAGAGGGGACCCAACCTAGGGTACCCCCGCCTTTTCAGCGAAGGCAAACGGTTAAACCAAAGCTATAGGGACCGCCGATAAAGGCGCAAGGTTTGCCCATATGGAGCAGTTTAATGCAGTGGAAAGGCGACTTTCCGCTTGCCCGAACCGAAGATCTGTTCTGATTCCTCACATAGTTGAAGGAGTTGGTTATGAGTAAAACAAACAAAGAATACCTGCGGGCTGGAGCTGCTCTTGTGGACATCACTCCATTAGTAGGAACGCATCTTTCAGGAAGCGGTTGCGGGGAGCATCGTCCAGCCCAATCCGTCCTCGATCCTCTATTTGCCAAAGCGATCGTTTTTGAGTCAGGTGGCCAACGCACGTGTATAGTAACGCTAGACGTCACTATCGTGACGGGTGATTACACAAACAAAATCCGTTCCTGTATATCCGCAAAAACCGGTGTGGCATTGGAAGCCATCATGGTACATGCCACCCAAACCCACTCCGCTCCAAGCATTGGTTATTTCATGCTGGACCCGGATTTTCCCCTAGAAACCACGCCTGATAGCGAATACTTGCGCGGTGCCGAGAGTGCTTACGCCGACTTCGCGACCGAGGCAGCAGTGCTTGCAGCCATCGAGGCTTGGGGAAATCTGCAACCCGTTCGCATCGGTTTGGGACGTGGCATTTTGGGAGATCTAGCCTTCAACCGACGTGGTGTGCTCCGGAACGGGACGATCACTATGCCTAAACCGCACGGACGAGAGAATCAACCGTTTGGAATTAGAGAGCTCTGTTATCTCGAAGGGCCAATTGATCCAGAGGTCGGTGTGTTTTGTGTGCAAGACATGGATATGAAACCGTTGGCTTTCCTCCTACATTACACTTGTCACCCCGTGAATGTGTTTGGACATGCTGAGACATACCGAATGGTATCCTCAGATTGGCCTGGAGCTTGGACACAGGAAATACAGAGAATATATGGCAAGGATACAGTTCCTCTTGTAATAAACGGTTGTTGTGGCAACATCAATCCGTGGCACCCTTTTGACCCGGATTTTAGACCAGACCATCGGCGGATGGGACACAAACTCGCCGAGATGAGCGAAAGGATTGTCGGCAACATGACATTCACAAATTCTGCCATGTTGGATTGGAGGCTCGAGAATGTTGCGCTTCCATACCGCGACATTCCTTCAGCACGACTGAGGGAGGTCGAAGAGATCCTCAAGAAAAACCCATATCCCCCTCGTGAAGAGACCGGAGAAGTGGATCCACGCTGGTTCAGAGCTGCATCGACGAGAAGCGTAGAACTCTGCCGAGGACGGGAGCCAGACTTTCTGTATGAGATCCAAGTCTTCCGGGTGGGAGATCTGGCAATTGTTGGATTGCCCGGAGAACCCTTTGTCGAAGGACAACTTGAAATCAAAACGAACTCTGAGTCACCATATATCTTTGTTGCGCATCTCACCAGTCACTACGTTGGCTATTTACCAACTCGAGGTGCCTACGTCCGGGGTGGGCACGAGGCCAACAAAGACGTTACTTATTGGGCCAAGCTGGCCCCCGGAAGTCTGGAGATTGTGGTGGGAAGCGCCAGAGGACTTCTCAAAGACATTTTTACGTGACGCAGTGAGATCTTGCCTTACGGCGGTCCAAACCCGAACTTCGAGTGGATACATTTTTAAACCTCTTCAACTATAGCACCTTCAATACCTCTGTGATCATCGGTATAATGATGCCAGTAGACGACCAGAACCCGTCCATCGTTGAGTTCCACTGACCATGGATAGCCGCAGTCCGGGCTGAGTGCGTCGTCCCTTATCACCAATTCAGGTGTGGTATCCAGATCAGTACCCTCTGGGTTCAGGACTCTAGCAACACAGCCTCGCTGCCCCTCCCAACGGGTGACTACTGTTAGAAAGATGCGGCCGTCCCTTAGCCCAAGCATGTGACCAGGGCTACCATGAATCGTGGTCAGTCGCCATGAGGACCATGTCTCACCGTCGTCGTCGGAGTAAACTAACGCTAGGAAACGGCCGACGAACTGAGGGTCCTCCGCGAGCCGACCTCCGTACTCCCATGTCTCGCCTATATCTCTGGACACTCGCATCATGCCGAAGTAACCTCGTGGTGGGGATAACCCAAGTGTGGTGCCCTTTGAAAGGTTGCCAGCAGATTACCGGAGGGCATACGTGTCACAGTGGGGCTCAGGGCATACATACCGGATTCGCGATATATGGTCATGTGCTCGACGACTTTCCAGCTCATAGTGTTCATATCCCGATGTGGTAATCATGATAATGTGATGAACTACATAGCAGATGATGCTATCATACTGGTAGCGGCCAGGGTTAGTTAGAGTTCACATATAACCTCAATAAACCCGCTGAGTTCAATGCCCCATATAGGGGCTACCCTTACGACGGTACATACAATACGTCGGATAATTTTCCAGCGCAAAAGAACAGCTTCCAAAACAGCGTAGCACCATATTATATCCCACTATCTAGAAGGGTGTAGCTTGAGATAGATGGGTTAATTTCCAGCCAAATCGTCGTCCCAAGTACTCGACCCCATCGCTTTACCTCAATACGGCAATCGTGATAGAATAGTAATAAACAGTAAAGTACGAATTGTGAATTAGGATTCTAGCTGTGTTTACACCGTGCAAGGTAAACAAACATCGTAGCACCATAAAAGGCAGGAGGATTTCACGCAATGGATGACCCAAAATACCAGGAGATGGTGCAATTTCTCAAAGATCTGGGAACTGACGATATTCCGCATTCAGGTAAACCCTTCATGGCGCATCTGATCAGCGTGTTTAACGACCTGAAGCGGTGGGGCGCCGACCAGGACATTTGTCGTGCTGGTTTGTTTCATTCGATCTACGGGACTCAGGAGTTCCAGAGGTTTTGCTTTTCAACCGAACAGAGAGACCAAGTCAAAGAACTCATTGGGGAGCGAGCTGAATGGATTGCTTTCCTGAATTGCTTCATGGAGCGTGAAGATTTTGACTCGATTTTTATCGGAGGTAAACCAGATCGACGCGTGATCAATCGAGAGACCGGTGAGGTATACCAGATGGAATCACAGGACTTTGATGATCTTGGCTTCATGCACCTGTGCGACTGGCTCGAACAGGTGCCTCGTTCACAGGATTGGGGCTATCGGCGAGATGCCTATCAGGCGATGGCCAAATATTACGGTGGCATCGCGCTCGAGGAATTCGATCGCATTTTTGCGGATGCTTTGTGATAAGTGGTGAGGATGATACAGGCGAAAGGATAGCTATCCGAGACAGCCAAGTCCAACATCGAAACAACCGTCAGTTCCGGTTTCGACCCGTCGAGCAAAACGGGCATTTTGGATCAGTTTGGTCAACTAACAGGCTTCGCTTATGTTGGCTCCAAAAATTACCGTCAGCGGAAGGAAGTCGGTGATCGACAAATGTTGGCCCTAATTTTTTCTAACCGATATGATCAGTTAACCAAAGAAAGTGAGCTAAAAGAAGCCACAGCGGCACTTTATCGGGCTTACCTATTGATAGGTGACTTGCCTTTTACTGTCAACACTTGGGAAAATGCCGTTAACAACTATGTTGTGGCACTGGAAAAAGAGAAGCAGTCGCCAGATGCACTTTACGCTTTAGCTCGATTTGCAGAGGTTTTCCCAAAAATAAAGAAGATTAATGCGTTGCAGTACAGCATTTATATTCATTGGACACAGACATTGGTACAAAATAAGAATTACGCGCAGGGCTATCGCGACCGCAGAGGAAGGGCTGACCTATTTTCCTGAGGATCAATTCCTTCGGCAAAACTTAAAAGTAGCTTCTCTCGATCAGTTTTATCTGTTATCCAAAGCGGGTGACTTTGAGTCACCTTTCGCTCTTATCCAACGCATGACCGATCAGTTTCCTTCTGAAAAAGCCTTTGAAATGTTGGCAGTCAATTTGGTGGCAGATCAGGCCAAAATCTCGCCTATTGCGTCCACTGAAAAGCACTTCCTGAACGCCATCACCAAATATCCCAACAACAAAAAACTGTGTGAACTGTTCGCTTATAGATTTGTTAAGTATGCTGAAACTTTAAAGGTACAGGGCAAGGCTCAGGAGGGCATTGATCTGTTGGACCGGGCACGCCAAACGGATGAACTCGCCTTACATCAATCCATGATCGTGCCTAAGCTTGTTTCAATGCTGAACAATTTAAACTGTTACGGGCTAAAAAATATAGCCAAGCCAGAGCTATCATTGAGCGAGGGCTTGATTTAGACCCAGATTCCAAGTCCTTAAACAACAATTGGGACGTAGTCATGCTACAGTGGGCACAGTTAGCTTACGACAAAGGTCAATTCAAAGAATCGATTCAGATTTTGGTCGATGGGCGAAAGAGATCCAAACGGGACAAAAGAACGTTCACTCAGTTAATCGAAGCCTACTACAACGAAACGGCTCTACGTCTTCTTGATGCAGACAAGGTCGAAGCTTCAGTCACAAGGTTCGAGGAGGGTCTTAAGCTGTTACCTAATAGTGAAACCTTAAAGCAAAATCTGGACTTTGCCAAGTTCGAATAGGAGTGAGTAAGAATTTACTCATTGATATTAAGTTTGATAGAAGTACTAGAGCGTGTATATTAAAAATTGGTTATAAGCCAAGCCTCCTAACATCAGGGGGTAGCTGGCATGGGCCAACTGCTTACGCTAAATGGTTGGGCGAAAGATTACCAACTGAGAATGAATGGGAATTTGCCCTTAAGTGGGGATTAATAGTACAGAGTATTTATGGGACGGCGGTACATACAAAGCGTCGGATAATCTTCCAGCGCAAAAGATCAGCTTCCTAAACAGCTTAATGCCGCATTACATCTCACCATTCCGAAGGTACCTGCACAATTCGCCAGAACCAATCCCTGCCAGCGACCCCACCGCTTTACCCTGATACGGCAACGTGATAGAATGTCTAAGCTAGTCCCTTGATGCTCGAATTCGCCTAAGGGTATAGAGTTCAACACCTGTACCTTGAGTTGGAAGCCCAAGATCATGAGCCTGTCAATCTGTATCGAGGACCAGACCTATGGGAACCCCCGGATTTTCAGCGATGGCGAACGGTCAAATCAAGGGTGTAGAAGCCGCTGGTAACAGCACAGTTAGGCAACCATGAAAAATCAAGATGTTTGTTGAAATGAAGATGAAAAAGCGATAAAAGTATTAGCAGTTAGTTCCCGAAATTAGTCATGGGAATCGACAAATTTCAATTATTGCCAAAATTGATTGGCTAACGTTTGGGTATTTGGAGGATTCTGCCTACTGACTATTATCCGTGGAAGTAAGGCAGAAATTGATCCCAAGTCCATCGTGGTCATCTATCTGTTTGACAATGACACTAAGAATGCCGTCGTTGATTCATCTGCCAATGAATATAACGCTGAAATTATCGGCAAGCCCAAATGGACCGAGGGTAAATACGGCCAGGCTATTCAACTTGACGGTGCTACCTGGGTCGATGTGGACCAGAAAAATCAGGCCGCCTTCAGTTTGCCTCTCTTTACTATTGCAGCTTGGGTGGGGAATATGAAAGTGGCAGGACATCAATATGTGTTGCGTAGATCAACGGGTGGAGCCGACCGCAATTATATTGTCAACGTTCAGTTGGGAACCGGCTTTTTCGTGGGCAGGTTTTCGCCCGGCGGCAAGTGGAGTCCGGTTGTCAGTACTACAAATGTAGCGGACGGGAAATGGCACCACCTGACACAAACATACGAGAAAAAAAGTGGTAAGGTTCTGGTGTACGTTGATGGCGTGTTGGAAAAAGAGAGAAAGATGGGTGGACAACCCCCAGCCAATGAGGGGGGTGTTTCGCATCGGCCGAGGACCAGGCGGTTCTTTCCCTTTCACCGGCTGTATCGACGAAATACTAATCGCCCGCACTCCCTTTTCTAATCGGCCCTAGCGGTGGGCTCATCCACCAATCAACTGACAGTGATCTGGGGGAGAATTAAATCAGTTCGCTGATGGCTAATGAGGGGGTCATTTTCCAGAGAAGAAAAGACAAATACTACCAGACCGTCCACCGATCCGACGGCTATAACTACGCGATTGGCGATGCTGTTAGTTTGTAGTGGGGACCCAACCTCGGGGTACCCCCGCTTTTTCAGCGAAGGCAAATGGTCAAATCAAGGGTGTAGGAAATGCCGATAATGGTATGAGGATTGGTTGTATGAAGCAGAATCCAAAATTACTAGTGGGAACGGTTTGGGGTTCAAAGATTGTTTGGCAGGTGGCACTAGATATTCCTGATCTGTACGGGACAAACTTTGTCTTTGAAGTGGTAGCCGATGACAATGTGGGTCTAGGGGAAGGATTTGTGTCTCCAATAAATGGTTCTAAGATGGTGCTGATACCGGCTGGTGGTTCCTTTGAGATGGGGGATCATTTTAATGAGGGAGAGGCTAGTGAACGCCCTGTGCGTACGGTAGAACTGGATGCTTTCTATATGGATGACAGTGAAGTGACAGTGGGCCAATTCAAGCAGTTTGTGCAAGCGAGCGGATACACGACCAATGGAACTATATGGCTATATATTCACCGATGGATGATTATTCTGAAGTAGGTTGGAGTTTTTATGTCTGAGCGTTTAAATGATGGTCAAGTCATTGATGGCAAAGAGGAAGGGTACTGGATTACTATGCCAATGGTAATCAGAGAAGTGCAGGTGCTTACAAAGTTGGTCAGAAAGAGGGATTTTGGATTCAGTACTTCAAGAATGGAAATAGGAAAAGTGAAGCTACCTTTAAAAATGGCCTAAATGAAAGGCATTACATTTCCTATCATGAGAATGGCAAACAGCGTTATGAAGGCTATTATGGCCAGCATCAAGGCAATTCCTCTGATGGGAAGAAACAAGGGGAATGGTACTTGTATGATGAAGACGGGAAGACTAAGAACCGTAAGATCACATATAAGAATGGAGCTAGGGCTAAGCCGGATGAGTTTCCTCCCTTTAACTGAATATGGTGATTCTGAAA
>JYMV01019494.1_pt1 | contig 11753 bp, 11 predicted proteins | sample 338911 | NCBI WGS metagenome assembly JYMV01 (sample SAMN03354496, study PRJNA234377) | hydrothermal vent metagenome | biome: Deep sea; feature: Hydrothermal plumes at the Eastern Lau Spreading Center, Western Pacific Ocean; material: Seawater | place: Tonga | collected 2009 | depth 2000 m m
CCACCAATCTCATTTATACGTTTAGAGGTTCCTAAATTATTAATATTCTGCAAAATATTAAATTTTTCAAGCACCTCGCGTCCAGTTCGACTCAATTGGTTGTACGCTAAACCAATTTTTTTTAATTGATTTAAACTAGAAGATGTTGTCAAACTCCGTGTACCCTCATCACCAATCTCGTTGTAGTTTAAGTTTATTTCTATCAAACTAGATAAAGTGTCCGATTCTGCAATCGCCTTAGCCCCTTTGTCTGTGATTTTATTCCGATACAGATTCAAAATTCGTAGGTTTTTAAATGTTTCTGACGAGGCTATCATTCCGGCACCTCGATCGGTGATCTGATTGTTTTCTAAGTAAAGCGCTGTCAACTGAACGAGCTTTCTCGAATTAGCGAGCGCGCGCACACCTTCATCTCGAATATTCCCTTTGTAAATAATTAGTTTCTCTACACTTTCCAATAATGGGGACGTTGCTAAAAACTTTACTCCTTTATCACCTATCGACTTCTCATTGAGCCTAAGCACGCGATCGTTTCGCTTAAGCTTTAATGCAATATACTTTTCTATTTGCTCATCAGTCATTGACGCGCTTGAGTTAGCCGCGAGACTTATGAAAAAAAAAGGTAACCACAGGGCTACCCATCTATTGCAAAACATAAAAACCAACTCACTGATTATTGATCAATGGAACGTATAACCTTTAAAATAACACTACTCATCGCTATTCTTTTTCTCAAAATCGTTTAATCGATTTTCTAAGTCACGGACTTTACGAGCTAGCTCGGGTAGCTTGGGCAAAATCGTGACGCTCCGCTTCCAGACATTCAATGGAAAAGCCGGGATCCCCCCATAAATACTATTCTCCTTAAGATCACGTAGGGCTGCTGATTTCGCAGCTAGAGTTACATTATCGCCCACCGTCACATGGTCAGAAAGGCCGGCCTGCCCTGCTAAAACAACATGGCGACCAAGATTACAGCTGCCAGCAACTCCTACTTGTGCAACCAAAATACAATTCTCTCCCCTGAACCAAATTATCAATCTTAGTTCCTTTTTTTATCAACGTTGTCCCCGTTGCCGCTCGGTCGATGCAAGAATTCGCACCTACTTCTACGTTATCTTCAATCACGACATTGCCAATCTGATTAATTTTGACGTGCATTCCTTTTTCATCTGCAGTATAGCCAAATCCGTCCGAACCAATCACAACACCAGCGTGAAGAGTAACGTAATTTCCTATAATTGAATTGCTATAAAGTGTCACATTGGGATGAATCAGAGTACGCTTCCCAAGTTCACAGTTATCGCCAATTACTGCTCCAGAGCAAACCACGACATCGTCACCGATCCGAACGTTATCGCCTACACATACCAAAGGAGCCAGCGCGACTCTCTCACCTAACACCACATTAGCTCCAAGTACAACTGAGGAGTGAGTTCCTGGTTTGGGCCTTGACTGAGGATGAAAATGCTCAAGCAGTCTGGCGAATGCTAGCTCCGGGTTGGAACAAATGATCTGGCTCATGCCAATCTCTTCTCTATTACTCGTCAAAACAGCTGAAGCCTTGGACTGTTTAAGCATGTCGATGATTTTTTTTCCTTTGGCAAACGTAATGTGCCCCGACCCTGCAGTTTCGATAGAGCCCACGCCGGTGATCTCGATTGAAGAATCGCCTACAACCACCCCATTTATTTTTTTTGCAACATCACCCAAATTCATGAATCCACCTTTCAAAGTTTTTAGTCGGTTTTTTTATTCGCCAGAAAAACCTTTCAAATAAAAACGATTTTTTCTACCGGATTAATAACACCGCCTACGAGTTCAACAACTCGATTCATTTTTGAAGCAATTCTTTGACTATGCGTTACAATCACTACTGTTTGCTGAAGCTTCTGGTTGAGTGATTGAATCAACTCTATCAAGGAATCGCTTGCCTTTTGATCTAGGTTCCCGGTCGGCTCATCTGCGAGTATAAGATCTGGTTTATTTACAAACCCTCTAGCCAAGGCAACTCGCTGGCTTTCTCCACCAGAAAGTTCACCGGGTTTATGATGTAGGCGATCCTTGAGTCCTACCTGAACCAAAAGCTCTTCTGCGAGCTCGCGAGCTTCTCTTTTTTTAACCCTCGCGATAAGAGCTGGGAACATAGCATTTTCTAGCGCGGTGAAATCGGACAGTAAGTTGAAAAGCTGGAACACAAACCCTACCCTTTGATTTCGAAAGTTCTCCAGATATGCGTTTCCTTTAGAACAAATATCATCACCACGGAATAAAACTTGTCCCGTCTCCGGACGATCCAATCCACCAAGTACATGCAGCAAAGTACTTTTCCCAACTCCTGAAGCTCCGATTATGCCTACCATTTCTCCAGCTTTCAATTTGAGGTTGGCTCCCGACAACACATGGAGAACCTGAGAGGAAGTCTTATAACTCCTGTGCAAATTCGTAGCTTCAACTAAGTATGGAGCAGTGATTCCGTTAGAGTTTAAATTACTCATAACGTAGCCCGTCAACGAGGTCGAGTTTTGATGCTCGCCAAGCTGGGTAAAGCGATGCGACCAAACAAATCACAATAGAAAAAATAACAATTAACAAAGAATCGATATATTGGATTTTAGATGGCAGGCGATCAAGGTAGTAAACATCACTCGGAAATGCAACAATCCCAAAAATTGCTTCTATAAGACCAACGATTTCATTTAAGTTGGGGACGATGGCAAAACCAACCACACAACCCAATAATGTTCCCACAAGGCCAATGACTAACCCTTGATAGCTAAAAATTTTTATAATGCTACTACAATTAGCCCCCATAGACTTTAAAATCGCTATTTCCTTAGCTTTTTCCGTTACCAGCATAAATAATGTACTAACAATATTGAACGCAGCCACGAAAATAATTAGGACCAGTATAATAAACATAACGATCTTTTCTAGTTTGAGCGCAGAAAAAAGATTTCTATTCATGCGCATCCAGTCACGAACAAGGTAAGGAAAACCTAATTCTTTCTGGATTGCAGAAGCAATATTTCCAGCCTGCTCAATATCAGCAACTCTGACTTCTATTCCAGAGACACCGTTCTTCATAGAAAAAAATTTTTGTGCTGACTTCAATAGAATGAATGACAAGTTTGCGTCGTATTCATACATCCCCGATTCGAACACGCCAACCACTTTAAATAGTTTCATTCTAGGGATAAGTCCAACAGGTGTCACTCGTGAAACGGGAGAAACCATGGACACAATATCCCCAATCTCAACACTCATTCTACGCGAAAGTTCCTTACCTAAAATTATCCCGGCACGATTCCTTTTTCCTTCACCTTTTATGCCTTTAGAAAAACTTGACTTTGTTTTTAAGTCCGACACCGCTCCGGACACCATATTCTTTCCCAAATCTGAAACTGTTCCTTCTTTTTCTGGATCTATTCCTCGCACAACAATCCCTGAGACTCTATCACCATTAATTAGCATCACCTGATTCATGATAAACGGTGCAGCTGCTGTAACGCCTTCGACAGAACGTACTTTCTCGAGAATGTCATTATATTTTTCTATCATCGTCCGATTCATATTTGACACAACCACATGAGAATTGGTCCCCAAGATTTTATCGCGCAGATCTTTACTAAACCCTGACATGACTGCTATCACCACAATAAGAGCCATGACGCCCAAACCTACCCCGGCTATTGATATCCAAGTATTAAGAGAAATGAATTTTTGTGATTTTTTAGCACTGAGGTGGCGAATGCTTACGAATAATTCGTAGGACATGATGTGTGGTGAGGTTGAAGGTTTTTAGATCGTAAATAATTTTTTAGCTCTATCAAAAAATCTTTACAGGATCAGTTAGGCTTCGCCTAGAAATACTACCCAAATGGGTTTTGTTGTACTCGTTAAGATTCTTTTTTTAATTGCGGAAATAAGATCACATCTCGAATAGATTGAGAGTTGGTAAGCAGCATAACCAAGCGGTCTACCCCGATCCCCTCTCCCGCGGTTGGAGGAAGTCCATACTCTAAGGCACGGATAAAATCTAGGTCCATCATGTGAGCCTCTTCATCTCCCGCATTGCGGTCAGAGACTTGCTCTTCAAATCTTTGTTTCTGATCTATCGGATCATTCAACTCGGTATAAGCGTTAGCTATTTCCTTCCCTCCTACGAATAATTCAAAACGTTCGACTAACTCAGGGTCTTCCTCTTTCTTTTTTGATAATGGGGAAAGGGCCAAGGGGTAGTCTGTTATATAAATGGGCTGGATCAAGTTGGGCTCAACAAAGTGGTCGAACAGCTTTCCCAATACTTTTGCGTGACTGTCTTTCTTTTCCAAGGCCACTTTGTTTTCAAGAGCATAAGAAATAGATTTTTGATAGTCGTTAATATCATCCAATGGTATCTCCCCAATATCCACCAAGGACTGCTTAAATGTTTTTCTCCCAAAAGGCTTAGAAAAATCAATAGTCTCGTTCCGAATAGCTTCATCTTTCCCACAAGTAAGGTCAAAAACCATTTTACCGAATACTGTCTGACATATATGGTGAAACAATTTTTCAGTTAGGTCCATAAGGTCATTATAGTCAGCATAGGCTGTATAAAACTCAACCATGGTAAATTCTGGGTTATGGTCGGTAGAAATACCTTCATTTCTGAAGTTTCTATTGATCTCGTAAACCCGTTCAATACCACCCACTACCAGTCTTTTTAAGTATAGCTCTGGAGCTACCCGAAGATACAGTTCCATATCGAGAGCGTTATGATGTGTCTTGAATGGTTTTGCTGTTGCGCCACCTGCAATTGGCTGCATCATTGGCGTCTCTACTTCTAGATAGTCTCTCTGATTAAGAAATTCACGAAGCGCCTGGATGACTTTACTCCTGTAAACGAAAATATCTTTCACCCCTGGATTAACTATCAGGTCAACGTATCTTTGACGATACCTAAGTTCAACATCCTTTAACCCATGCCACTTTTCAGGAAGCGGTAAAAGTGATTTCGACAACAAGGTGATTTTTTTTGCAAATATTGTAAGTTCACCGGTCTTGGTCTTAGACAGTATTCCTTCCACACCAATAAAATCTCCAATATCAAAAAGACTAAATATTTCGTAATTTTCGTCACCAATTTCGTCCTTGCGTATATAGACTTGGATTTGACCAGTGCGATCCTTGATGTGACAAAAAGTTGTTTTTCCGTGTCCACGTCGCGCCATCATGCGCCCACCAACCAAGCACTGCCTATCTATTTTCTCCAGTTCTTCCTTGGAGTTCGCAGAGAACTCATCCGCTAACGAGCCAATAGCATCTTTAACCTTAAACTTGTTGACATAAGGATTAATGCCTCTGGAGCATAATTGCGCAAGCTTATCTCTTCGAAGTTTTATTAAATCGGTTGATTCTTCCATTGAATCGATTTCGTTAATGATAAGGGATAAAAGAATCTGATATTAGACATTTTTCGATTTGCAAAAAAACACTGGCGATCAGAGTCTCGATTAAACTATTGGCTGGCTTTAACATGCGGGGTTCTTTGGTAGACAGTTTAATATTTCTCATTTGCAAAAAAACGACCACCAATCAGGACACAAAACTAGAAAATAAACAGATTATTTATTTTTTGAATATCTAAACCGGAATCATCAACTATATTTTCGTGTTATTTATAATAACGTAAATTATTTTTCGATAAACCCAACTAAAGAACTTACTAAAAAAATACTACCACAAAAAACTAATATTAATGGGCAACCTCCGTAAAGCGAGTCTCTCTAATAACGGTAATTTTAACTTCTCCAGGATATGTCACTTCTTTTTCTATACGTCTAGCGACATTCTTAGCCAATATATTAGATTCCTCATCTGTTGCTATATCAGGAACAACAACGATACGAACCTCGCGACCGGCTTGAATCGCATAAGTTTTTTCAACGCCTTTAAAAGAATCTCCAATTTCTTCCAGCTTAGTCATTCGCTTTACATAAGTTTCCAACATTTCACGGCGAGCCCCTGGGCGAGAAGCAGAAATAGTATCTCCAGCTATAACTAAAACAGCGTAAAGAGACTCAGGTTCTACGTCCTCATGATGTGCGCCAATAGCATTAACAACATATTTATGCTCATTAAAGCGATTTGCCACATCAACACCTAATTGAGTATGCGTACCATCTGTTTGACGATCAATAGATTTGCCGATATCGTGTAAAAGCCCTGCCCTCTTAGCAAGCTGAACATCTAACCCTAATTCTGCAGCCATGAATCCGCAAACCCTAGCAACTTCCTTGACATGCTCAAGAACATTCTGCGTGTAACTTGTACGGTATTTGAGCCGCCCTAGCATATGTACCATCTCTGTATTTATATTATCTATTTCCAACTCCATGACCGCTTGTTCTCCAGCCTGTTTAGTCTGCCTAGCAACTTCCTTTCGACACTTGCCTACAATCTCTTCTATTCTTCCTGGATGGATGCGGCCATCAAGTATCAATTGCTCTAATGCAAGGCGAGCAACTTCGCGGCGTATTGGATCGAACCCAGACAATACGACCGCTCCTGGTGTATCGTCAATAATAAGATCAATTCCTGTGGCCTGTTCAAGAGCACGAATATTTCTACCCTCGCGTCCTATAATGCGTCCCTTAATCGAATCGTCCGAAAGAGACACCACAGAGATTGTGCTTTCCGCCACATTATCAGACGCTAGTCTCTGCACTGCCATAGTGATAATTTTTCTTGCTTTTTCCTCTGCATTATTCTGCGCATCCTCTTCAATTTTCCTTACTTCTTTTGCTGCATCCAAACGCGCTAAATCGACAACCTTTGCCTTAATTTCTTCCACGGCCTGTTCAGCGGTAAAAGAACTAATATTTTCAAGTTTTTTCATTTCCTCCTGAGCCAATGCATCATAACGCGCCTTTTCATCTAAACCCAACTGCCTGATTTTTTCAGCTTCTTTCATCCTATCGGCTAGCTCTTTTTCGCGGTCTATCAAATCTCCTTTAGAAAACCTTAGCTCATCTTCCTTTTGATGCACTTTTCGCTCTTGATTTCTTAATTCCTCCCACTTTACCTGAGATTCTTTTTCAACTTTAGCCTTTTCAACTAATACTTGCTCGCGCACGTCAACAGCGGCAGCTTTTAATCTATTTTGAACTTCCAGCTCTGCTTCCTCAATAATCTTTTTCTTCCTGGCTTCAGCTTCCTTAATCTGATATTGACTTATCAGTTTACGCAGAAAAAAACCAATCAAATACCCAAGCACCCCAGCCAAAAACATCCCCACAAGCAGGGTAGAAAAATTAAATTTAACCGCTGTAAAAATACTCATATTAATTACCTCGCTAGTATATGTAATTAAACCTCAATGCCTTGTGCATCACGGCATCTTAGTGTTGCAACGTCTGTAATTAAGAAATGAACCGGTTCGTCTAAATCCGAATGTGGAACTGAATCCAAGAGCTGAAAATCATAACTTAGCGCAACTCTAATCACATCTTCGGCGGTTTTTTTAAAAAATTTATCGTAGAAACCGCCTCCATAGCCAACTCGATTTCCAAAAATATCAAATGCTAGGCCCGGAGCTATAACGAAATCTATACTTGAAAAAGGAACTATATTTCGAAATTTAGGAGCAGGCTCTCTAATGCCATATCTTCCTGTCACAAACTCTATATCCATCGAAGGGATTCGAGCTACCCTCAGACTTTCTTCTCCTGAATCTAACAAAGGAACCAAGACTTGCTTCCCCAACCGCAGAGATTCTCGAATTATCCCTTCCGTCTGCACTTCAAAGAAAGTCGAGAGAAAGCAAAAAACTGATTTAGATTTCTTAAACTCATCCATACCAAACAAACGCTGAGCAATGGCAATGCTTTTCTCATTTTTTTTTAGATTGCCAAGCTCTTTTAGTTTTTGGATGATCGTTTTCCGGATCGCTGTTTTGGCTTTTACTATCGACTCCGAATTGACCGCCAGCTTCATTCCAAACCTCATCGGATAGTCACATTCAATTTTCGCATCCAAAACAACCTTTGAATTTAGGTAAGCAAAGCTAGGTCAAAACTAAATAGGCCCAAATTTCTAAAAGCATAAGTAGAACAATCTTACATGCCGATGAATCGCCATATAATGCATCAAGGCGAGAGGTGGGTTGAGTTAATATACGACCAAATCAAGCAGGAAAGTCTCTTGGAAACTTGATTTCTGCAGCAATATTACTAGACTGCCTTATCCTGACAAACAAAACACGCTCCTGTTTTGTTTGGAATCTTATTCAATTAAAAGACGAATAGCAAAAACTCTACACGCCCACCATCCAACTTTCCTGAAAACAAAAAAAGAACCAACTCAATCACGCCAAAAAATACTTTAACCTCCCCGAAATGCCGTGTAAAAATGTTTTTTTTGAACCTGTCAAGGACAGGTGGGAAATCTGTATACCACTTTAGGCTTCCTTCGGTAACTTCAAAGAAGGCGTGCACACCGCGATAGAAAGTCATCCCCGTTTTCAAAACATTGGCTCAAAAAACAAAATTCTTACACGAACATGACAGGGAGGCGATAACTCAGCATCCTCGAGGTGAGACTAACACAAAGAAATACATCTATCAAGGCTAGCAACCTTTAACTCTTTTTTTTTCAACAATCTCTAATGATTTATTAAGCTTTTGAATCATTCCATCAAGATGCTGGTTTAGCTGGTCATCATCGGATTCCTTGCCTTGTTTTAACTCTATTAACTCATGCCCTAAATTGAGCGCAGTCAATACGGCCACATCCATCATGGATGTTTTGCTTTTAACTCCAGACAATTCCTTCATCTTCGCATCTACCAAAGCCGCTACTTCCTCCATAGGCACTGAGGAAGACACCTGTTTGACAGAGTAAACCTTACCGCAAATTGTAATCTCATTCGATGGCATGATAATTAGACAAAATCCATTTTTTCAACTTTCCGCAAAACATTTTTTACCTTAATGCGAACGGCTGAGCCGTCTTTTTCCAACTTACGACGAAGGACTTCCAATTGTTTCATTTTCTCCAGCGACCCCTTCGCCCTCTTGTTTTCTTTGGACGATATCTCTTTTTCATTTTCAAGTTCTTGCACTCGCTGCTCAAGCCGACGGTTTTCGGAATAAAGGTTATCTAAACACTGTAATACAGAAGAAACCAACTCCTCCAATTGTTTAATTTTTTCAGCGGACATTGGCAAAACCTAAAAATAGCATCTGAGCATAACCATGTTATCTAACAATTCCACTCAAACAAGACTAACACCGTACAACAGTTGGGGTCAATCGACGACTTAAACAAAATCCAGAACAATGAAATTCACGAAAATCATTCTCTTAACATCGCGCCAAGTTGACTGGATAAACTTTTTACGATTTTTTCAAACACAGGATTAACCTCTTCATCCGCCAAAGTTCTATCGTTTGACTGGAATGTCAAAGCATAGGTAAGGCTCTTTTTCCCTTCTTGAATTTTTTCCCCCTCGAAATGATCATACAACTCTATCTTCCTAAGTAGTGCCCCCCCTGCCTGATTGATTCTATCAATCACTTCGCCTGAAGTAACTGCCTTATCAATCAGTATGGAAATATCCCTATAAGTTTCCGGAAACTTGGGGAGAGGAGAAAATTGAAATTGCTGAGGCAAAACGTTAACCAGCCTATCGAAGTCCAATTCAAAAATAACACAATGGCTGGGTAATTCATATTGGCGAACAATACTGGGTGACAGTTCACCCAAGTATCCACAATCCTGGCCACCTACCGTCAACCCAACACTCTTGCCCTTTAACATAAAAGACCTTTCTAGCTCAGGTTGTTCAATCAATTTTAACTTCAAACAGCTACTTACAGAATCCAGAGCTCCCTTCAAATCAAAGTAGTCGTAACTTTTTCCTGTTTGTTCCCATACATTGTTTTCATGCACTCCTGCGACAAATGCGGAAACAACCATTCTCTCTTTCCATTCGCCTCGTTTCCCACGTATAAAAACGTTACCTAATTCGAAAATTCTCACATACTTTTGTCCTTTGCTAAAATTCCTTATTGCCGACTGAGCCAATCCAGGCAAAAGACTTGGACGCATGACATCCATATCAGTGCTGATCGGATTGTTCAACGATATCGCATCTGTTTCGGTCTCGGTAGAAAATGCTGATTGAAATTTTTTGGCACCCGCCGCATCAATAAAACTATATGTAATAATTTCAGAAAAACCAATGCTGCTTAAAATGCTTTTAACACTACAAACCGCAGACTGTTTTGGCGTAAATCGAACCGGACTAATTCGTGCCGAAGGACTGGTCACCCTAATTTCATCAAATCCGTTTAAACGAGCCACCTCCTCTATCAAGTCAATCTCTCTGGTTAGAAAAGGACGAAAACTAGGAATTTCCACATTGAAGATATTATCATCTTTTAACACCGAAACCTTTAGCGCGAGGCGAGATAAACAGTCCTTTATTCGGTCAGCGGAAAGGGTACAACCGAGAACTTGATTCAAACGCGAAATCCTCAACGATATCTTTCTAATGGGTTGAGGGGTTGGATAAACATCAATTCTCCCTTTGCAAATTGTTCCTCCCGCTAATTCCTTAATAAGAAGAGCCGCTCGAGCCTGGGCTGATATTACGCCCCGAATATCCACTCCTCTTTCAAACCGGATTGAAGAATCAGATCGCAAACCATACTTCTTCGATCCTTTCCGCACTATCACTGAATTAAAACTCGCACTTTCTAAAACAATATGCTTAGTAGACGCGGTAACCTGACTGTTAGCTCCTCCCATGATACCAGCTAAAGCAACCGCCTTATTAGCATCCGCTATCACTAAAACATCTTGACCTAGCTTCAAATGGCTCCCATCTATGGCTGTAAATGACTCACCCTCTTTACCGCGACGCACTATAATACTGGAACCCTCCAACAAATCCTTATCAAATGCATGCAGAGGCTGGCCATATTCCATGAGCACAAAATTTGTTATATCTACAACATTATTTATAGAACGAAGCCCTATTGCAGTTAATCGGTCCACTAACCATTTGGGAGAAGGTCCTGGATTAATGTTTTCAATAACCATTCCGGAATAGCGCAAGCATAACTCTGGTTCACGGTTGTCCACCTTAAGCTCATCTTCTACTGAACTACCAACCCAGTTTTTCTCTAACTCCGCTTCATAATCAGGGATAGAAAACGATTTACCAGTAAGCGCAGCAACTTCCCGGGCAACACCAAAGTAATTAAGACAATATCCTCGGTTAGGGGTTACATTCAGCTCCAGTACTTCGGTTTTTGTCCCATCACTTAATTCCACAGCTTCCTGTGCTTCGATTTCAAGACCAGCCATTGTGAGCAAATGCCCCAGTTCTTCGGCGCCAAGATCAACATCAACGTATTCTCTTAACCAGTCTAGTTGGGTTTTCATTTGGTATTTTAAGTTCCTTAACTCATGTTATAAATTATAGTGACTCTCGTAGCAGGACAGGGTAGCGATTATATGAGAAGAGTAAGCAAAAATCAAAATCGCCCCGGTTCTTATCTGCCCACTTGAACCGAAAACGCTCCACTGGCTTTTAATGAATACTAAGCAAAAACTTCTTTTATTTGTTGGATTTTTTTTGATTATGACAAGGTGGCAAAAATGGCGGCAAATACAGGTCTCGCTCTCTCGAATACTGAAAAGTTCATCATTTACCCCTTTCCATAGAAGTCTGCCATACAATTGACTTTTCAGCAGTACTATAA
>JYMV01026432.1_pt1 | contig 11752 bp, 13 predicted proteins | sample 338911 | NCBI WGS metagenome assembly JYMV01 (sample SAMN03354496, study PRJNA234377) | hydrothermal vent metagenome | biome: Deep sea; feature: Hydrothermal plumes at the Eastern Lau Spreading Center, Western Pacific Ocean; material: Seawater | place: Tonga | collected 2009 | depth 2000 m m
CTTCGGTGACTCTCTCGGCTTGGCGACGGGTTTTCAACAAAATTCCCATCGATAGCGGGGGAGTGGAAGGACTGGGGCTGGTGAACATCGAGCCAACTCCAGACAATGCCGGAATGATGCATGGAGAACTTTATGTAATGGATGAAAAGTTTGTTCCTAAACTGGATGAAATATTTGGCCACCCCGACGAATACCAACGTAAAGTCATGCGCTTCAACCGCCATGATTTCATCTTGATAAATGGGCTGACTTATATCGCCCGGCCCGATAAAATCGCGACGGGACTCAAACCCAGCAAAGCCACTATGAAAATCTTCAGGAAAGCAAAAAAGTTTTTTCCCATGCTTTATTTCTCCCGGCTGATGAACACCCCCACCTGCGACTAAGTCGCCTCATGCATGCATTCACAGCGCTGGTGAGAAAACCCGGACTAAAATTTTCTCAGGCTTTATCGGAACATCCACAAAAAAATAATATCGACCTGGCTCGCGCTCTGCGGCAACACGAATGTTATGTCGAAGCCCTGCAAGAGGTTGGGGGCAAGGTGGAGCACCTGCCTGCCCAGGACCATTTGCCCGATGCCACGTTTGTGGAAGATACGGCTGTCATTCTGCAAGATAAAATCCTGCTTTGCCCGATGAAAGCACCCTCGCGACAAGAGGAAGCCCAATCCATTGCCAGCGTGCTGAAAATGCACCGGGATTGCGTGACCCTGGACTCCCCCGCAACGCTTGATGGCGGGGACGTGATGAACACTCCCGACACGATTTTTGTTGGTCTTTCGAAACGCACCAATTTGCAGGCCATGGTAGCGCTCTCCAAACTCACATCTAAAAAAGTAGTTCCGGTTGCCGTGATTAAAGGATTGCATCTCAAAAGCGCCGCAACCTATCTTGGCAACAATCTAATAATATTAGATCCCTCCCGGGTGGATTCTTCACACCTGAAGCAATTTGACTGGATTGAAGTAAACGAAAACGAATCTTATGCAGCCAATTGCCTGGCCTTGGGAAACAGTGTTCTGATACCCACCGGATTCCCAAATGTCCGCGAACAAATTCGTGCGCATGGATTAGAGACCCTCGAACTGGAAATGAGCGAATTCGAAAAAGCCGATGGCGCAGTGACCTGCTTAAGTTTGATCATTCCGCAGCGAGCCGCCGCTGGCAGGGAGAGCTTTACGTAAGTCATCATTGTAGCCGTGATATTCGACCATAGCTCTTACCCTTGCAGGGCATGAAGGTTAATGAAGAATATAACGCAGGGGAAGATCATTAAAGTGTTGCGCCTGAGGACTCTGTAAGCTTTATGGGCAATGCAGTGCTGGCCCCACGCCTAGTGGCTGCTAACCGCAGGGGTAACTAGCAAGAGCTCGTCAAGCCGAGACAACTTTATGCTAGCCAAATAAAGCCATTGCTATCAGCCTCCCTCGTGAGAGGGTTAGTTCCAGCGGGCGGAGTCGGGAGTGATATTACGGATTTTGGAGAGGCGGACGAGGTCGATTTTCATTTTCAGGAAGTCGTGAAGAAATTCCGCGCGGCGGAGCACATCCTGCTCTTCAAGAAAAGTTTGTTTTTGTTCAAGAGAAAGATCCAGCCTATATGCAAACCGGTCCACAAACTGGCTGAGTAAATTGCCCAGGTTCCAGTCCGGTTCCTCTTTCAACGAATTATTCTTAGGGATCAGACTGGTGAACTCCCTGTACCTCTCAATCAAACCGTCACGGGTGACATTGGGTTTTTCACCAATTTCCTGTTCATTCTGTTCTTCGAGCAGGTCAATTTCCGCACAACGGTAGAGTTTTCCATCCACTTCCCTTAAGATGCGAAACCGGCGGAGCCCAACCAGGGTAAAATTATATTTTCCGTCAGGGTGGCGGATTTCTTTCTCAATGCTTCCCACACAACCCATGGGAAATATTTCGGGCCGGTCAAAATAGGCCGCTTCCCAATCTGGCTTCAGCAGAACCATACCAATTTTGCGCTCACCTTCCAGGGCATCGGCGGTCATCTGCCGGTACCGGGGCTCAAAAATATGCAGAGGTAAAGGCGTACCGGGATAAAATACCGTTGAGGGCAAGGGGAACAGGGGAATGACCTGTTTTGAATCTTTTTCCATACGCTCCTCATCTAAGTGATTGCATTACAACGTGAACATTGTAACATCTAATTTGGTAACCGGCGAGCCGCCGGTGGCAATGTGCCGTAGCTTTGTTTAGCAAGCAAAGAGTTATCTCGGCTTAATGAGGCGTTGCCAATTCTCTATAAGATTAGTTTTTTTATGTATGAAAGCCCATGATTGCCCAACCCGAAAATATTTGCACTGAAATCCAGACCTCGCTGACCCGTTCCGGTTTGTTTGCGGATGCGGAAGATTCTGGAAACAGCTGGCGGATTTCGCCGGAACCATTTTTTCTCTCATCAGAAGATGTAGAGTTTTTTCATCAGCTTGGTCCTCATCTTCTAAAGTTCTACACCGCCTGGAACAAACTTTACCTGGAAAGTGTGAAAGGGCTTTGCCCGAAATGGTTCGCACAATATCTGGATGCGGGGAAACCCCCGGAATTGGTCGAGTTTGGCAGAATGAAGCGGTTTCGCCAAACCTTGCCGTCACTGCTTCGACCCGATGTGATTGTCACGGAGAATGGATTTGCTGTGACGGAACTCGACTCGGTTCCCGGAGGGTTTGGCCTGACGGCTGAACTCATGTCCCTTTATAAGGACCCCTCCTGGCAGATTGTTGGTGATACCGAGGGCGGGATCCCGACCCTGTTTTACAAAATGGCCGAATCTCTCGCCAAAGAGAAAAACCCCTGTGTCGCCATTGTCGTTTCTGATGAGGCGCAAGACTATCGCAGCGAGATGGAATGGCTTGCAAGCCTGTTAAATAAAAAGGGGGTCTACACAGTTCACCCCAGAGAGGTTCAGTTCCGTGAGGAGGGCTTGTTCATCCTGGATGCGGGGCAATGGCTTCGGGTCGATGTCCTGTACCGTTTTTTCGAGTTATTTGACCTCAAAAATATCCCAAAATCCGAGTTGATGATGTATGCGGCAAAAAAAGGCCAGGTCGTGACCACCCCTCCCTACAAAACCTGTTTGGAAGAAAAGCTCAGTTTTGCATTATTCCACCACCCCTCCCTGAAACCGAATTGGGAAAAAACCTTGGGTTCTGAAACTTTTGACACCTTATCTCATCTAATTCCTGAAACCTGGATACTGGACTCCCGCTCAATGCCTCCTTATGGAGTGATCCCGGGATTGGAGTTGAAAGGCTCTCCGGTTCAGGATTGGCAAGAATTGATGGGTTTGACCCAAAAGGAACGGGAAATGGTGATCAAGCCTTCGGGTTTCTCACCAGAATCATGGGGAAGCCGTGGGGTTGTGGTAGGACACGATGTTTCCGGAGAGGTATGGCAGGAAACTCTGACGAAAGGATTACAGAGTTTCCCCGACCAAACTTCGATTTTACAGAAGTTTTACAAGGGAAAACGAGTACCGGTTTCCTATCTGGACCAAAACTCGGGCAAGATGGAAACGATGCAGAGCCGGGTGCGGCTGACACCTTATTATTTTGTGGTGGAAAACACCACCCATCTGGCGGGCATTCTGGCGACACTTTGTCCACAGGATAAAAAGAAAATTCACGGAATGACGGATGCTGTGATGATGCCCTGCGCCATAAAAAAATGAACGACTCCGCCGCAAGCGGACGGGGTATCCGGTAAAGATTTTTATTTAAAAGCCGTGGCAAGCCATGGGAAATAAAACCCACTGGTGGGATTCAAGGTGATTTTTAAACGATGAAGCTCTATAACTTAGATGGATGCGGTTACTGCTCAATGGTTAGAGATGTTCTGGCTCAAATGAGTCTGGAATATGAAAAAGTTGACGTGCCGTGGCCCCATCAACAACGCAAGGAAGTTTACGAAATATCGGGGCAAACTACCGTCCCGGTTTTGGTGGATGGAGATACCATCCTTGACGATGAATATGAGATCATTGACTATCTGAGAAAGACCTATCCGGTTAATTCTTAAACTCCCATAAAGTAAGGAAAAAACATGGAGCCTTGGCAAAAACAACTCAGCCAGAGCGCGGTGAAGATTGAAGACCTGCCGTTTATTCCCAAATCACCTGCATATCGGGAACGGCTTAAGAAAGTGGGAGAACTCTATCCCATACGAATCAATTCTTATTTCTTGAATCTCATTCAAGGTCCCAATGACCCTTTATGGAAGCAAGTGGTCCCCACCATCGAAGAGTTGGACGACTTTATCGAGGGAGAAGCCCTGTTCTCCGACCCGCTTAATGAGGAAGGCGACATGCCCGTCCCGGAACTGGTTCACCGCTATCCGGACCGGGTACTGTTAATGATCAACAATCAATGCCCTATTGTCTGCCGATTCTGCACGAGAAAACGTAAAATCGGTTTTCCCGGAATCGTCACACGCGAAACTCTGCGGCAGGGTATTGAATACATCCGCAATAATCCTGAAATCCGTGATGTGGTCATGTCCGGTGGAGACCCTCTTCTCGTCCCGGATAAAGAACTCGACCGGATCCTCGGTGAATTACGGTCCATCCCGCATCTGGAAATTATTCGCATAGGCACGCGGGTTCCCGGAACTTTGCCGGCCAGGATCACGGAAAACCTTTGCTCAATATTGAAGAAATATCATCCCCTTTATTTCAACATGCATTTTAACCACCCAGCGGAGATCACTCCCGAAGTGGAAAAAGCCTGTGCAATGCTTGCCGACGCGGGAATTCCCCTAGGCAGTCAGACCGTTCTTTTAAAAGGGATCAATGACAATTCAGAGGTCATGAAAGAGTTGATGCTGAAATTACTGAAGAACCGCGTCAAGCCCTACTATATTTATCAGGCCGATATGACAGAGGGAACAGACCATTTCCGCACATCTGTACAAAAAGGACTCGACATAATAAAAGACCTCATGGGCCACACTTCAGGGATGGCGGTTCCTTATTTTGTTATTGATGCCCCGGGCGGAGGCGGCAAAGTAAGACTGCTCCCCAACAGTGTCATCGAACACAACGAACATGAAGTGGTGATCACCAATTACGAAGGTAAGGTGTTTCGCTATCAACAGCCTAATGGCAAAAATGGATCCTCAAACGGAAACTCCAAAAGTAAATCGAATCTCCAAAAACAGGATATGTGCCAACTGCCTGCCTGAACAAACCCTGTTATAAACACTCCTTCCAGCAATTTTGACTTCCTGATAGAATCATTCCACTAGGCGTGGGGCCGACTAGCAATGGCTCGTTGAGCCGAGTAAATATTTGCCGCATGTGATATCTCTTTCACAAACTTCATGCCCTGCAAGGGTAGGGTAAAGATATTGCAATTTATACCCCTTCGGGGCATGAAAGCTAAGGACGAATACCACGCCGGCGGAGGTTCTCTGCCCCCCTTCGTAGACGGGGAAGCTTCAATGGACTCCTTTTTTTAAAGTACCCGCTTCGAGGCAGGAAGCAAATGAAAAATACCACAGGGGCTGGGGTGATTTATAACCCCTCATGCAACATACCTGCTAGGCTGAACCTGTGAACCGTTACCACATCCTCAGAGAACCTGTTCTCCTTTTCCTGGTAGGAGCCTGCCTGAGTATCTCTCAATTCGTGATGATCCGCGATTTTGTCACCATTTTGTACGGAGAAGAGGTGGTGATTATCCTGGTAACGGCGGCTTTTTTTCTGGGACTCTCAATCGGTTATTTTCTGTCACTGAAATTTTCAGAAAAATTTTTTGAGACATCATTTCTCACCATCGCTTTTCTCCACCTGACGTTTCCTTTCTCTTACAGGATGTTCGCGGTAGGGATTGCAAAGTTCGATCTGAACGGAACCTGGTACGTGGCTTTAATGTTTATCTACGCCTTGATATTCAGTTCCATCTTCGCGGTGTTTCTGCCACGACTGATAAATGAAAGAATCTCAAATCCGGATAACGCCATACAAAAAATGAAGGTTCTTTATTCCATGGAACTAGCCGGTTTCGCGGTAGGGTTCGCCATCGTCAGCCTGAGCTGGAATAAAGGTGTCGAATTTATCATTCCCATTTACTGGGTCCTGCTCGCAATTGTCATTCAACTGGCATTGCAGAAAAAATCCTGGACGGTAGCTTTTGTGCTGATAGCGGTTATCGCGGGCAGTTCCATCAAACATATAGACCTGCGTACCACCGCCCTGCTTTATGAGTACAAACACCACCTCGATGAAGCGGAAACCCTGTTTTCCATCAACTCCGCCTACCAGAAGGTCGAAGTGATCAAAGATAAAGATGGCGAACGTTACCCTTATTTAGACGGACTCCTCAATCTCAACGCTTCGGACCTGGAAGATTTGAATTACTACATCGCCGAAATTCCAGCCACACTCATTAAACCTGAAAAAACCCTGATTATCGGAAACGGCACCCTGTCTTCTATCCCCAAAGTTTATCCCCATTCACAATTCATACAATCGGTTGAACTAGATGCTGGAGTCCTGTTGGCAGGACAACAGTTTTTTACTCCGATTGAAGAACTGTCCGGACTCGACCACTGGAACCTGATCGTCGATGATGGAAAACATTTCCTGAAAACCACTGACGAAAAATTTAACCTGATCATTATGGACATCCCCTCTCCTCTTACTATTCAGGAAGCCATCCTCCATACGAAGGAGTTCTACCAGCTCGCAAAATCGCGGCTGACAGCAAAAGGAGTTATCACCGTGCAATTGAGCGGCCCATTGCAGAATAATAACCTTACCCCGGCCCGGGTTGTCGCCGCATTATCAAAAGCCTTTAAGGAAGTAATGGTACTCGACAGCGACAAAGCCGACCGAAGTTTCGCCTACGCTTCAGACCATCTCCCCTTTAATGAGTCGGATGTTGAGCAAGCGACAAGAGACTATGAACAGGATTTAACGATCTTGTCTTCTTTTGATATTCCGTTTTACCTGACCGAAGCCGTACCCCTGGCGCTGGACAACCTGGACCTGGTACTTAGAAGGGGATGGGAACGTTTTGCAGGAAGGTATTTCGACGATGATTAAATTCCCTGCATACGCCTTTCTGACCGGATTGTATTTCTCCACCCTGCAGTTCTGCTATTTGATCCTTTTGTAGATCAATATCTCTTCCGCTTATCTGACGTACATGGTCATTACGGCTTCCTGGCTCACCGGCTTCATCATCGGACTGTGGCTGGAAAACCTGGATAGAAACATCGGGGTAGGGCTCGGCCTGTTCTGTTACTACAGTGTTTACGCACTGGTCTCAAATATGCCGTTCTCAAGTTTTACTCTCGCTCTTGCAGCGGTGGGTTCGGGGGTAACGGGTTTGTGGGCCGGACGCTTCTTCATCTTCGTCCTGCACCAATACAAACAAGTGGACCGAATCTTCTTTCACGAGAACAACGGTTTCTGGGTAGGGATCGTAATGTTCTTTCTGGGGTTCACCCTGCTGGGAAGGCCCTTCGTTTTCTGGGCCCCCATGACACAACAGGCCCAAGCGCGTTCTGCCAAAGCAATACCTTAAACTCTGAAAAAACCCTCGACAAAGATCAACCAACCCGCGAAAAGGAAAAAGGCTAAAACAGAACTGCCCAAAAAGATCCAATCGGTGGATTCCGTAGTAGTTCCAGAAACTTTCGCCAGAGCCCCCGCCGCACCCAAAACCAACGAACTGTCATTTCCGATTTCACCGGAACCGGATATTTTTAAAAACAGTGACTATTACTTCAATCGGGCAATTTTTTATCAGCAATCCCGAAGCCGGGAGAAGGCTTTGACAAATTATTCTAAAGCCGCGGAACTCGATACCAAAAATCCCGACATTTACAATAATATAGGGGTGATCTACAAAGAATTACGCCAATACGACCGCGCTATTGAAGAGTTCCTAAGGGCTATCTATTTAAATCCTACTTATGCAAAGCCCTATAACAATATTGGCGTGGTATACTACGCCAAAAAAGATTTTCCCGGAGCAATTCGAAATTACCAGAAAGCGATCTCGATTGATCCCAAGAACCTGGAGGCGTTGAACAACCTGGCGGTGGCCTTTAAACGCATAGACCAGTTGGAAAAGTCCAAATCCATTCTAAATCAGGCTCTCAAAATAAACTTGGCTCATGCGGGCACCCATTACAATCTTGCTGTATTATACGAAAAGGAAGGAAACTTAAAATCCGCGATTCATTTTTACCAACGTTTTGTCGACTTGGGCTCGAGCAGTCATCCGGCATTATCCGTTAAAGTCAAAAAACATATTGAGACCTTGAAATAGATGAAACGCGGGTCACACCCCCCCCATGTTCAAAAAAGCATTTAAAAAAAATCTGATCGCCGGTTTATTGGTGACCATTCCAGCAGGCTTAACCTATATTATCCTGTCTTTCGTTATCACCCGCGTGGACAGAGCCATGGCCCCTGCGATCAAAGGAATCTTTGGACCTCAGGGCCTGCGTTTAATGGAAGAGTGGCATATCCCTGGCATGGGATTTATCCTACTTGGCCTCTTTATTATTGGGGTGGGACTGTTTGGAACAAACTTTATCGGGAAAAAAATTGTAGCTTTGGGGGAAAATTTTCTCCATTCGGGTTATTTACACAAGCATCAAAAAGGTTGTGGACACCATCTCCTTGGCCGAAACTGCCAGTTTCCAAAAAATGGTACTTATCACATACCCCCGCGAGCCATTAAAAACACTGGGGATCGTATGCTGTAACACCCCGGAAAATATCAAAGACAAGTTAAGTGAAAAAATGCTGAATGTATTTGTCCCCACATCACCCAACCCGACTACAGGTTTCCTTTTCATGGTGCCGGAGAAGGATGCCATTGCCATGGAAATGTCTGTGGAAGAAGGATTGAAGATGATTATATCTTTTGGCATGACTAACCCGGAAACACCACCAAAAGCTTGAAAAGCTAAATGGAAGTTTGCCTACCACAAGTTACTAGTTGCCAGGGGGACTGGACATCTCGGAGGGTTTATCTCTCTTACCGGCCAGATTTTCACTAATTCGTTTGGCGACTTTTACATCCAGATTACTTAAAACCTGCCCCGCAATTTTACTTTTCATTCCCGAAATAATTTGCAACGCAAGACCTTCATCAATGGCTTCAACCAGATTAGCCGCCTCTTCCGGTTTCATACTGGAATAAACCTTGATCAAAGCCTCCACATTTTCCTTGTTCTTTTCGTCTTGAATTCCCATTTGCTCTTTCGATTCGAAAATGCTTTTCTCAATTTTATCCAGGTCTTTTCGGACTTTGGCTTCCAACGCCTCCAAGCGAACTTCCTTGAGGCGTAATGCCTCTTCCCGTTTTTTTAGTTCCCGATTCTTATTCTCTATGGTTTCTATCATTCTAAACGTCTCGGGGCTGATCGCCGGCATCTGGCCTGGCAATTGGATTTTTTCTTTTCCCTTAATCTCCTCTTTCTGTGGCTCCAAGGGAAATATTTTTTTCTCTTCCCGGGCCTTCTCAGTCTCTTCATCAAGCTGCTTCACCTGGGCATAAGCGATGCCGGGCTCCAGGTTTCCGGCCAGGTATCTGTCGGACCTTCCAACCAGAAGGAAAGCTACAGCGATCATAAAAACAAATATTATTTTAAATTTCATAATGTGCCTCTTATAAATTTCTTCCCCAGAGATTGGAAGCCACCTCATCCAGAATCGCCGTTTCTTTCTTTTCCCTGATTTTTCGCTCTTTCAATATATCTCGTTCTTTCAGAATTTCCATAGTCCGACGTTTGCGCATGGCCTCAACCACTTCTTCTCGCTTAGCCTCAAGCTTGGTGCTGATTTCCAAGATTATTTTTTCCTGCCTCTCCCCTTGAGTCCGGGTTCCCTGGAAAAAATTGTCATACAGGATCATTGTTTCAACGCCGACATTCGATCTTTTCCTCTGATTCAATTCATTCCTGCTTTTCTCAGTGGTATCTTGCAGGAACTGTTTTTGATCCTGTTGCCTTTGATAGAGGGCGTTGATCTGCCCCATATCCCTCTTCAGGAGGTCTTCCTTATTCTTATTCAGACGAAGTATGATATCGAATCGGAAACTCAAGTTTCATCCTCCATAATATTTTTCAATTCATTCATACTGGTTCGCCAGTCAATTCCCTCAAAAATTCCCTGCTTGAGGTAGGGCACCATGAGGTCATATTTTTGAATAGCCCGATCAATCTTAGGATTACTGCCACGGGTATAGGCCCCGATATTAATCAGGTCCTCAGCCGATTTATAAGTCGCCAGGATATCCTTGAACTTCATAGCCAAATCATAGTGTTCCTTGGAGACGACATCAATCATCAGGCGGCTGACACTGTTCAAAACATCAATGGCGGGATAATGGTTATGCGAGGCCAGCTCGCGGCTTAGCACAATATGTCCATCGAGAATGGCCCGCACGGCATCCGATATGGGCTCATTCAAATCATCCCCTTCCACCAATACCGTATAAAGGCCTGTTATCGAGCCTTTGCTTGATGAAGTTCCTGCGCGTTCCAGTAATTTAGGTAGTAAGGAAAATACTGAAGGCGTAAATCCCCGTGTTGTGGGAGGCTCTCCAACAGAAAGGCCAATCTCCCTTTGCGCCAAGGCAAAACGGGTGACCGAATCCATCAGCAGCATAACATCGTTTCCCTGGTCACGAAAATATTCAGCGATGGTCGTTGCGATATAAGCGCCGCGAAGTCGGACCAGCGGAGGCTCGTCGGAAGCCGCGGCAATCACCACCGACCGTTTCAGGCCTTCCTCACCCAGGTTTTCATCAATAAATTCCTTCACCTCCCTGCCCCTTTCACCAATAAACGCGATCACGTTCACATCGGCATTGGTGTTTCGGGCAATCATTCCCATCAGAACCGATTTACCCACTCCGGTTCCAGAAAGGATTCCCAACCTCTGGCCCTTGGCGAAAGAAAGCAGTCCATTGAGAGCCCGCACCCCAACATCCAGCGACTCCCTCAAACGTCTTCGCTCCAGCGGGTTCAGCGGACTGCCCATCATTGGATATTCAACCCCAAAAGGAATCGCTCCTTTGCCGTCAATAGGCTGGCCGTTACCATCGAGGATTCTCCCAATCAATCCATCACTGGGTCTATAGGTAGGATACTCTTCTGTGGCTTCAATAAGGCTTCCGGGCTCAATTCCAAGCATTTCCCCAAGAGGCATCAACAAAGTACTTTGATCCCGAAACCCTACCACCTGGGCTTGAATAGGCGGACGATTGTTAGGATATATGGTGCAGAGGCTTCCCACTGATACCGCCGGGCCATCACCTTCAAGGACCAGACCAATAACCCGATTTACTTTTCCCGTTTTCTTGACGAAATCAGTTTTCTTGATAAATGAACTGTATTTTTTTAAATCGATGACGGTATCCATAATTGCTCAATTCGTTTCTTCAGGAGACTCGGTTTCTGGATCGTTTTCCTTATCCGGGATTACGCCCTGCTCCTCCTTTGCAATTTCCGCTTCTTCTTCAATATCCGTTGCGGAATCTTTGTGAAGGTTTGCCGCGGAAATCAACTCTTCAGGAGGTGGTGGAGAAAGATTGAGGATGCGGTCCATCTGTTCTCCCAGTTTATCGATCCGCGCATCGACCACGCCAAAGTTAGTTTCCACCACACAGCCACCCCGCTCCACCCCGGAATGCGCCTCAAAAGTAATATTTTTAATTTCACTGAACAAATGGTGCAATTCAGGGCGGAAGCTTTCCGCATAGCCTTTATCCG
>JYMV01014772.1_pt1 | contig 11748 bp, 11 predicted proteins | sample 338911 | NCBI WGS metagenome assembly JYMV01 (sample SAMN03354496, study PRJNA234377) | hydrothermal vent metagenome | biome: Deep sea; feature: Hydrothermal plumes at the Eastern Lau Spreading Center, Western Pacific Ocean; material: Seawater | place: Tonga | collected 2009 | depth 2000 m m
ATTGCTATTTTTTTATTCATACAGTTTCCTTCAACACACTATCTAATATTGTCATTCCTTCCATTAGTTTGGTTTTATCTATGGCTGTGATCCTAAAAAATTCCTTATAGTCTCCAAATCCCTCGCCTGGGGCTATGGCAACACCATGTTCTAACAGCTTTTCTGATAATTTTGTCGCATCAAAATTCTTGTATTTTGTTCTAGCAAATAGGTACATTGCTCCATCAGGCTCGATGAATTCTAGGCCTATATCTTTCGCAGTTTTGACTAGTGCTTCTAGTCTTGATCTTACAAGATTTGCATTATCAGCAACATATGATGAATTTGTCCGCGTGTTTATCCAAGCTTTTAATGCAACATATTGAATTGGTTCTGAGACATTTGTCAGACTAAGTGCTTGTAACTTTGACATTTTTTCTATAATTGATGGCTCCGCAAGTGCCCAGCCAATCCTATAGCCAGTCATGGCATAAGATTTAGAAAATGAGCTTGTGATTATGGATTTTTCATATCTATATTCCCAAAGCTGCAGTGGTGGCAGATTACCATCCATGAAATAATATTCGTATATCTCGTCACTAAGTACATAGAGATCATGTTCCTTTGCTGTTTGGATAATACTATCTAGGAGTTTTCTTGGGAGAATCTTTCCCGTTGGATTGTTTGGGTAGTTTAGGATAATCATCTTTGTATTTTGATTTATTGCATTGTTGATTTGGTCAATTGATGGTTCCCATTTTGTTTCTAATGTTGTCTTGATTGTTCTGACTTTGATGCCAGCATTTAACGCACAATCCTTGTATGCCGGCCATGCTGGTTCTATTACAATTATTTCATCACCGGGATTTAGCAGTGTAGTTATTGCCAAGTAAACTGCGAATCTTGCACCTGGACAAATCATTATGTTTTCTTCAGTAACCTCCTTCGAAGGCGTGACCACTGATTTTGTTTCTTCATCTTCTATTTCTGCCAAATCCTTCCGCAATTCTGTAATTCCCTTTGCAGGACCATACTTTCCATATCCTTTGTCGTATACCTCTTCAAGAGCAGTCTTCACCGATAATGGTGGCTTGAAATCTGGTTCTCCAACTTCAAGATGGATTATTTTTTTACCTTGCTCCTCAAGCGCTTTTGCTTTCAAAAATACTGAAAGATGTGTTTGCTTGCCGTCAGACTGTACCTTTACAGATTCGTTAAATAGAAAATTGAGAAATTTTAATGCCGTGGATTGATCCAAGTCGATTTCTTTGCATATCTTAGTAACTTGGTTTCGTAGCACATCTTCCCTTTCATCGTCCGTTACTGTCATTCCAAGACTTGCTTTGGCATCGCCTATTTTCTTGGCAATGTCTGTTCTTGTCTTTAACAGCTTGATCATCTCAAGCGTTATCTCTTCAATTTTCTTTCGATGTTCTTCTATATCTGACATTTTCTAGATAACTGGTTTTATGAACCCGCCTTGTAATGCTTGATCTGCAATTACTAGCGATACTATAGAATCAACAACTGGAGGCGCTCGTGGCACTACGCATGGGTCGTGTCTGCCTTCTACTCTTAATTTTGTATTTTTCTTAGTTTTGAGATCAACCGTTTCCTGGATCTTGCCGATTGATGAAGCTGGCTTGAAGGCAACTCGCATTATTATTGGCATGCCATTTGATATACCGCCTAAAATTCCACCTGCATTATTTGTTTTAGTGATCACCTTGCCATTACGGAATGTGTACGAATCATTGTTTTGTGAACCGTGTTTTTCAGATCCTGAAAATCCAGACCCAAATTCAACTCCCTTGACAGCGGGTATTGAATAGATGGCTTTACTTAGTTCTGATTCTAGTGAGCTAAAAATCGGTTCTCCCAATCCAATGGGAATGTTGCTTGTTACAGATTCAATAATTCCCCCTAACGAATCACCCTTTTTTCTAGCATCAAGTATTGATTTTTTCATTTTCCCTGCGATCGCTTTTTCAGGACATCTAACTTCGTTTGCATATATTGATTTGAGCATTTGTGTAGTAGCTTGATTTTTCATACCTATTTTTCCAATTTTACATGTGTACGCATTTGTTTCAACACCCAGTGTGACTTTGAGTAATTTTCTTGCGATTGCACCACCCATTACGTATGTAGCTGTCAATCTTCCAGAAAATCTTCCGCCACCACGATGGTCATTGAATTTTTTGTATTTTACATAAGCAGGATAGTCAGAGTGACCTGGTCTCATCGTAGTTCGTAATTTAGCATAACTTTTTGAGTCATGATCTTTGTTCCAAATGATCGTTGTAATTGGTGCACCAGTCGTATATCCCCTAAACACACCCGAAAGAATCTCTACAATATCGCCTTCTTTTCTTTGTGTTGAAACCAGTGATTGACCAGGTCTTCTTAAATCAAGCATTTTTTGTATATCTTTTTCGGCTAATTCTAATCCTGCTGGGCAGCCATCAAGTACTGCCCCCACACATTTACCATGGCTCTCACCAAAACTTGTTAAGACTAAATTATGTCCAATTGAACTTCCGGCCAATAATATAATATAATCTATGATTAATATAACTCTACAATTTATTTTACGATTTATTATCTATTAATCAAGAAAAATTCTGCAACCAATTCTTTTCATATCCTGAAAAAAGTCAGGATATGAAATCTTTACTGATTCTGGATGTGATACAATGCAATTACCAACATACATACCAGCTATACAAAAAGCCATAAATAACCTGTGATCATTTTCAGAATTAAGATCAGCACCAGCCAAACTACCAGAGTTTTTTAGTATTAGACCATCATTTTTTTCAACAACTTTGATTCCTAATTTAGAAAGTTCTCTTGCAAGTACGGCAATCCTATCTGTTTCCTTATACCTTGCATGCTTAACGTTAAAAATTTCAATTGGTTTTGATGTTTTCAACGCAAGTATTGCAACAGCAGGGATAAGATCAGGAGAATTACTCAGATCAAATTTTCCACCATCAAGTTTTTCTGGTGATTTTATTTTTATTGTATTCTTGTCCAACGTAACCACTATTCCCATAATCTCCAAAATATCTATGATTGCCTCATCGGCTTGTGGCATATCTCCCATACTCATTTGTATCGTAAGATTTTCTCCGAGTAGTACAGCTGCTGACAGTAATAATGAAATGGTAGAAAAATCAGATGGTACTGTGAAAGTTGTTGGCTTGTAACTTTGTGCAGGTATGATGTATTTCTGATAAGGAATCACAGTTTCCACGTTAACACCAAATTTCTTCATAGCTGTAATTGTTGCATCTACGTATGGCTTTGATACTAATTTATCTCGAACGTTTAGAATTATTCCATTTTCTAATTTTGGGGCTGTAATCATCAAGGCTGAAATAAACTGACTTGAAATATTTCCAGGAATTTGAATTTCCCGAGGGTTTCCATTAGTTGAACTACATTTTGCTCCCAGTGATTCTAAGGCATTAAGTAATGGTTTCATGGGTCTTTTATTCAGACTTTGGTCTCCTGATAAAACCGTCTTACCCTCAGACAGGGCTGAGATGGCAGTTGCAAACCTGATTGTAGTGCCAGAATTAGCAGCATCTATGAAACCACCATCGAGTTTTAATTCACCTGAACTGTTTACTGTTATGTTATCCCCTGTTTCTTTTATTTCAACACCAAAGTTTTTGCAAGCATTAATAGTCGCATTTGTATCGCCGGATTTTAAAATATTTTTAATTATACTTTTACCATCAGTTAGCGTAGCCAAGAAAATCGCTCTATGCGTATAGCTTTTGTTAGAAGGACATACAATTTTTCCACTGACTTCTGATTTCTCAACTCTACAATTCATGCACTTCAGCCTTTTTGTTATTTATACTAGCGATCATGGTATTTCCCTCAAGGGTTGAAAATATTTTCGCTAACTTTGGCAGAATATTTTTTTTCGCAATTGCGGCTATTGACGGACCATTACCTGATACTGAAGCTCCTAACGCGCCTTCCTCAATCAATTTGAAGATAATTTTTGGATCGGAATTTAGTATTATAGATGTGGCAAGTCCATTTATTTTCATTGCATTCCAATAATCAGAACCCTTTGCAATATTCCAAGCCTCCTCGAAAACACTAGATAACGTTCCCAGTTTTTTCACATTTCCCCTTTTTCTTGACTTTGGTATGAAAATTATAGCTGAAATATCAGTCTGACAATGTTCAGAACAGATAATTTTTCTTTTGTAGTTATCTGTAACAACAAATCCTCCATAATAGCATGCACATGCGTCGTCATATGCCCCTGTTAAACTAACCTTAGTCTCAATTGATGCATCTACACCAGAAGACAATATTTCAAAATCATTCATCTTTGGTTTGAATAATTTTGCACAACCCATAGCCACTGCAGAGGAAATCGCACTTGAGCTCTTTAGTCCATATCCAGTTGGAATTTCTGAATTCAAATAAACTCTAAATTTTGTTTTAGAAAGCTCATTTTTTGGGACAATTTTTTCAATAACTCTGTTGATGAGACGTGAGCTTAGCTGTTTATTTTTTGATTCAATTATTATGCCACTCCCTTCTGAAGCCTCTATTTCGACATTGACTTTTTTTGAAATTCCAAGAGCTGCGCCTTTGCCCGTTGCAATAGCATTTACAATCGAGATTGCACCATTAATGGTTGCACTAACAACTCTCATTAAACTCCTCCAAATAATACTCGTTTCATAGCATTATACGGTGCTTCCATTTTATGCCAAATTTCAAATGCACATGCAGCCTGACTCAGGAGCATCTCATAACCATAAATTATTGTAGCACCGTTTTCCTTCGACTTTTTGATAAGATCCGTATTTATCGGCTTGTAAATTATATCATAGACTATAGAGTTTTTTCCTATACCTTCTGTCGATATAGGGCTAGATTCATTCTTCATACCAAGGGAAGTTGAATTTATAATAAATTTGTACTCTGAAACTAATTCGTTCGCTTGTTGTAATGAAACCACGTTTACGTTACCACCGATTTTTTCTGCAAATCCTGCCAATTCGTTTGCACTATCCAAAGTCCTATTTGCAATTGTTATTTTTCTCGCCTTTTCTTTTATCATGCCTACTATAATTGCTCGCGCAGCTCCACCAGCACCTAATAGTAATACATCTGAATCTTTTATTGCCAAATTTTTCCTTTTGATTGGATCCAAGAATCCAACCATATCTGTGTTATATCCTTTAAGTTTTCCATTCTCATTTGATACTGTGTTTACAGCCCCGATTACACGGCTTGTCGTATCCATTTCATCTAATAATTTCATCATTTCAATTTTGTGAGGAATTGTAACATTAAATCCTGCAATCTTGATTGCCTTTAGGGCTTCAACGCCTGAAGCTAATTCGTTCTTTGGTATTTTGTATGCAATATAGGTACAATCTAAATTTAAAGAATGGAATGCGGCATTGTGAATATTTGGTGAAAGAGAATGATCTATTGGATCACCTATTACTGCATAAGTCTTAACCATTTATTTTCTTATTGTAAAGATTGATTTAACTTCATCCACACTAAACTGACCTGGTGCAATTGGTTTACCTAGTGAAACATACGTATATGGACTTCCTAAAAGTAAGCAAAGTAGTCTAGACATTCTTCCATAATTCCCCATTGAAAATGCAATTAATTTTACTTTGTTGTTATTGTATAAAGATAATACATATGATGCATCATTAATTGATTTTGCCATTGTAACAATTTTTATATTATTTGAAAATTTTTTCATTTGAAGAATTTTGTTTTTTAGTACAGAAATGTTTGGTGTTTGCTTAAAATCATGCCAAGAAACAAGCATATTTGTTTTTGTATTCTTAATATAACGTGATAAATTTTTGTTTTTTCTTAAAGTATTAAATTCTACGTCAAGCAAAAATGGATTATATTCTGCAATTAATTTTAGAATTGATATTCGATTTTTTTCACTGCCTGAAAAATTTCCCCCCTCTGAAATCGGCCTTAATGTACCAACACATTTTTTCAAATCTTTTTTGACCAAATCTAATGCATCAGGTACTAAATTTGGCTTTAAAAAATCAAATCTAATTTCTGCATAATCAGATTTTTTCAGTGATTTTAAGAGAGTCTGTTTAATCTTTTTTGGTGTTTTTTCAGCAACACTAACACATGTTTTGTATACCATTTTATTTCTCTAAGATATATTCGTCAGATACTTCCATTCCAAAATGTCTACCAGTTGCAGGCTTGGAGTGTACTAATACAGAATCACCTTTTTTTAGATGTGTTACAGACACTAATTGACCATTAGATTTTACTAAGCGAATTGTTTCTGCATCTTGAGCTATAATTCCTCCTACTTCTTCACCAACTTTAGCCTTAATCATAAGCATTGGTCTTTTTTCTATCTTACATCTACCTATTGTAGCACGTCTAGCTTTTCCCTTTATATCGAGTACTAGTACTTCCACACCCGTTTCTAATTCAGATAGATATTTTGTGGTCCCATCAGGCGACAGTGTATAACAGTGTACGGCACCTGCATTAACTCTGAATGGTCTAGGTGAAGTAAAAGATGAGCCAACTGATTCATTGTGAACTAAAAACAAAAAATTTGCACGGCTTCCAATCAGCATACCCTCACCCTTGTTAAGCATAGATGCTGTGTCTACACAAACTCTCTCACCATCACCAACCTCTTGAATATCTATTATTTTTGCAGTACTGAGATCAAAACTTTTTGAACCTAAATACACTAGTGCTTCTCTAACTTCATTCATTGAACCTGTACTGAAAATCACAGCATCTACGCCAACATCCAAAATAGAAAACATCTTTCTTACCTCCTTTGGGTTGCTCGCAATAGCAAAAATCTTGGTGTGTAATCGGTGTAATTTTGCAATAATATTCTCTAATGGAATTATCTTCCAATCTTTCACTTCAATCACAACAAAATCTAATCCTTTTTTTGCAGAATCAAGAATATTTTCAATATCTTTATTTGATGATACTTTAAACCATCTTCCAATCTTTTTTCCTTTTGATTTTTTGGTTACATTTTTTTCTAAAATCACATAGTTAGCATCTTGTGAGGAAAAAATTGTTTGAATTTTTGTTTTTGTTAAAATTTTTGGATCCGCAAAAACTGTTTTAATCCCCTCCTCTTCTAAGTTTTTAACAAACTTTGCAAGATGGCTCTTGCCAACTTTGGGCTGGATGATTAATTGTTTATTAACTGTCAATTATACCTGCCACTTCTGTTGCTTTTTGTTCTTTGAATATTATACCGTCAAGTGCTTCCACAATTTTTTTGGGTGATTTATGTGCAAAGATGTTTCTTCCATATGTTACACCTTTTGCTCCCGCTTTCATGGCGTCTTCAGTCATTTGTAAAATATCCATGTCAGTCTTAGCTTTTGGACCACCAGCAATTACTAACGGCACAGGAACGCTTTCAACCACCTTTGAAAAAGAATCTATGTCTCCAGTGTATAATGTTTTGACTATATCAGCACCACATTCGGCGCCAATTCTAGCACTATGCGCAACTATTTCAGGATCATGTGGATTTTTAATATTTTCACCTCTTGGATACATCATTGCTAACAAGGGAACATTCCATTCATGACATTGTTCAGAAATTTTTCCTAAATCAGCAAGCATTTCTGGCTCTTCTTTCCCACCTATGTTAATGTGTAAAGATACACCGTCAGCACCAAGTCTTAATGCTTCTTTAACAGAACCAGTAAGCATCTTTCTATTTGGTGAAGTAGATAATGACGTGCTTGCAGAAAAATGAACTAAAATTCCAACTTTGGGTGGTCTTGGGAGTGTTTTGATAATTCCCTTGTTAATTATTACGCAAGTGATTCCATGACTTTCACATTCATAAATCATTTTATGTGGTTTTTCAAGACCCTCAATAGGACCATTTGAAATACCATGATCCATTGGAATACAAAGCATTCTTCCTTTTCTTAAAATTCTGTTTAATCTGATCTCAGTTCCACTTGTCATAGAAGGTATAATTTCTGTATGCTACTTAAAAATTATAGCAAGTACCTAAATTTTCTAAGAATTAAATACTCACTGAAATGCACTCAAGTATTGAGTCAAATCACTGAACAAATTCGTGATGCTGAAATAAGTGACATTCTTGAGAATTCTCTTCAGGGAAAAAGACCTGAATATGATGATTATATTAGATTGCTCGACTCGGACAATGTCTCTCTTATGGGTCTTGTAGCTGGGGCATTAACTCGTAAAAAATTTGGTAAGAAAGCATCTTTTGTTAGTAACATAATTCTGAATTATACAAATGTCTGCATAACTGACTGCAAATTTTGTGCATTCTATAGACCACCAAACCATAAAGAGTCTTACACATTAACCTTGGATGAAATTGAATCACGTATGAAGGCTGCTTGGGATTTATTCAAAATAAGACAAGTGCTTATTCAGGGCGGTCACAACCCAGACCTTGGGATAGAATATTATGAAGACTCGTTTAACATGATTAGAAAAAAATTTCCTCAAGTTGGTGTTCATGGGTTGTCAACGTCAGAAATTGATATGATTGCAAAAGTTGAAAATTCATCAACAAAGGAGGTTTTATCTAGATTGAAAGATGCAGGATTACAGTCTTTGCCAGGTGCTGGCGCTGAAATTTTAACTGACCAGGTAAAACAGATTATCAGTCCCAAAAAAATTACAAGTGATGATTGGTTACGCATTATAGAAGAGGCACATATTCTTGGAATCCCAGCATCTGCTACTATGATGTATGGGCATGTTGAATCAAACCAAGACATTGCTGAACACTTTGAAAAAATCGTTAAACTTCAACTAAAGACTAATGGATTTATGGCATTCATTCCTTGGAGTTTTGAACCTAATAATACAGAGATGCAAAAAGAAGGCACAGTTAGTTTTGGGGCTGGCGGATTTCAACTTCTAAAGATGATTGCAATTTCAAGGCTTGTATTTGATGGATTAATCTCACATATTCAATCATCGTGGTTAACAAATGGAATTGGAATGGCACAATTGGCATTACAATACGGTGCCGATGACTTTGGCGGTACATTAATTGGCGAAGAGGTTGTATCATGTACAGGTGCCCGTTCTACAGAATTAACTAGTAAGAAAATAATTGATTCTATTCACCAGATTGGATTTGAAGTAGAAGAAAGAGATAATTTTTACCAAACTGTTTGCAAGTATTAAAGCCCATATCTTGACCAGTTCGAGTCAACTTTTTCCTTTGTGATATCATCAACTTTTACCTGTTCTTGAATCTCCCTTTCAAATCCTTCCTCGTGAACCTAGATTAACTTTAGGTGAAGCAGGATCTAAAGTATCTGTTGGTGTATTGTTTATAATAATTGTATCACGTGCAGCATCAACCCGAGTTGTGATTGCCCAAATTACTTCATTCATATCGTGTACATCGACATCATGATCAACTATGACGATTATCTTAGTTAGAGCCAATTGACCCATACCCCATAATCCCATCATAACTTTTTTGGCTTGACCAGGATATCGTTTTTTTATTGATGCAATGGCTAATCCTTGAAACCAACCTGCTGGTGGCATACCAAAGTCAATTACTTCTGGATGAAGCATCTTAATCAAAGGAAGGAAAGAACGCTCAATTGCTTTACCAATATATGCATCCTCTAAGATTGGTTTTCCAACAACGGTTGTTAGATAAATTGGATTTTTCCGTTGCATTATTCCCGTTAGTGTAAATGTTGGAAAAGGTTCTTTTGGTGTGTAATAACCCGTATGATCACCAAACGGTCCTTCGTCTCTATTGTCAGCAGCATCAACATATCCCTCCAGTACAATTTCAGCATTTGCGGGGACTTCAAGATCTATAGTTTTACATTTCACGGTTTTTATCCCCTTTTTCCTAGTAATCCCAGCAAAAAGATACTTGTCAAGTCCTTCTGGTACAGGGGCTATTGCAGAAAACACAGTAGCAGGTTCTCCACCTATAACTATGGCAGTTTCGATTTTGTTATTGCTTTCTTTTGTTATGTCATGATGTGCAGCACCTCGCTTATGTTTTTGCCAATGCATCAGTGCATGTGTACTATCAATAATTTGAATCCTGTATACACCTAGATTTCGTACACCTGTTTCTGGATGTTTTGTAGCTACCAAACCAAACGTGATAAATTTTCCCGCATCCTTTATCCATGATTTTAGTATTGGGATGTTATCGAACGTTGGTGACTTGTTTACTATTTCAGTTACAGGACCATCCTTTTCTAATTTTGGAAATGATTCACTCATTTTGGACAGCTCTGGTAATTTTCTAATCTTATTGAAAATTCCAGATGGAATTTCCATCTTTGTCATGTCTGCAATTCTTTGTCCAATCTCCGAGAAATCTGTGGTCTCTAATCCAATCTCAAGTCTTTTTATCGAGCCAAACGCATTACCTAAAACTGGAATATCATAACCCATAACATTCTCGAAAAGAACAGCTGGTCCCTTAGCATAAGACACTCTTCTTAAAATTTCAGCAATTTCTAAGCTGGTATCAACTTCTGTTTTTACACGTTTTAATTCACCAGCTTTTTCTAACTTTTCGATAAATTGCTGAATGTCATCAATGGGCACAACATTTATGCTTGAGAATACAGTATAAGCGTAACTGGGTTATTTTAGTAATAAAATTTGAAAATTCTTGATACATGTATTTTAATCCATTTAAATTGATAATTTGTAATGGAAACTAAGAAAAAATGTGTTGTGTGTAAGGGTCGTGGTATAATAGAATTACTTGATTCTCAATGCCCTTTTTGTAATGGTACTGGTGAATTTACAAAAATATCAGAAAGCTATTTCAAATCTCATATATGCCAGTGCATTTTTTTAAATCGAAAAACATGTCCATTATGTGGAAAAAAATGTCATCATGATACACCTAACAAACCAAAACTATTGTTAGGTCCTATGTAGTTTTACTGATAATTATGGAACAGGTGGAAGTTCACTTTTCTTACCATGGCCACCTGAACCAAATTTACAGTAAAAACACAAATCTGATTCCATATGTTTTAAGACAACTATCTTTATTGCTCCAATCTTCAATGCAATTTTTGTAAGAACCTTGTATTTTAGTGGCATAGATGGGATCACCTCATCCAGGTATACTTTATGATGTTCGGGACAAAATTTCAGGGTGACTCTAGCATCCTTCCCAGATTCATTGACTTGCTTTGTAAAATTGATCTGTTCCCTAATGTATTCATGTTTAGGGCAAGGGCAGTTCTTGCCACCTGGATGCTTATAGGCTGGCATATTTTTCCAATCAAAATCTGGGAATTCCTTCTCAAAATCGTCCATAATTATATGTCAATATTACATTTTATAAAAATTCGATCAAATTGCATGCTGAATATAAGCACAATGTAAATAAACCATACGCATTTATGAATTTCATATGGCATCTAAACGAAGGAAAACTTCAAGGAGCAAAACTAGAAAAACAGCAAAAAGAAAAACAGTAAAAAGAAAAACAGTAAAAAGAAAAACAGTAAAAAGAAAAACAGTAAAAAGAAAAACAGTAAAAAGAAAATCAGTAAAAAGTAAGAAACGATCAACTAAGGCTCTTGAGGCAAAAATTGCCCAATTAGAAGCAAAATTATCTGGTCTTTCTAAACCAGCTCCACCACCACCAAAGCCAGCAGAAATAACACCTCCACCACCACCAAAGCCAGCAGAAATAACACCTCCACCACCACCAAAGCCAGCAGA
>JYMV01037324.1_pt1 | contig 11747 bp, 11 predicted proteins | sample 338911 | NCBI WGS metagenome assembly JYMV01 (sample SAMN03354496, study PRJNA234377) | hydrothermal vent metagenome | biome: Deep sea; feature: Hydrothermal plumes at the Eastern Lau Spreading Center, Western Pacific Ocean; material: Seawater | place: Tonga | collected 2009 | depth 2000 m m
GTTCCGGGGGTGTGGTGACCTGTACGGTGACCATTACGGTGAATGCTGTGAACGGGTTCTTTGTGGATGCGGCTAACGGGAACGATACGACTGGGTCTTTTACTGGCGGACTGCCCTATGCCAGTATTCAAGCGGCGGTGACGGCTGCCGGGACGAATCAGGATATCGTTGTTTTGCCGGGGACTTACACCGGGAATGTGACGTTGCTTAATGGGCAGCGGTTGCTTGGATCTGGGTCTTCGTTGATTACGCCCCAGGGGGCGGTAAGGCCGGTTTTGAATGGGGCTGGGATCACTTTGGCGGACGGGAATACCATTGATTTTATTCGGATTCAGGGGACGCCTGGGGATGCTATTTTTGGGAATGGCGTGAATGGGGCGACTATTTCTAATTGTGAGATTGCCAGTACGACGAATAATGGGTCTGGAATTGAAGACAGCAGAGCCACCGGTACCTGGACAGTTATGAACAACACCATTACAGGTATGAACTCTATTGGGGTCCTTTTCAGGAATCAAACCGGTGACAATTTGGTCGCAGTAGTTAGTGGGAACACAATTACAGGGAATCAAAATGGAGCGGTCTCCGTGACCTCAGTTCAGACCGGAACAACTCGAGTGCAGCTGGTTAACAACGTTATGACCGGAACCGTAAACACCGGCGCGACCTGCGAAGCTATATCTAGCGACACAGCTAATGTTTGCTTAGACATTACTGGCAATACGAATGACGATACCTACTCTTTTGAGCGAGTTGACCTTTCAGCGACTTTGGAAGTGGAGGAACTCTCTCATTTGACAAGCCTTAATTCTGGTTCCGCTACAGTATCTAATGGAAATACCTTTTCACCTGCGACAGAGGTCGCCGATGGAGCTTGTGGCTTCTAAGCCCCCAAAGGCCTACATAAAACAACCTTATATCCTGAACTGACAGTCAAAAGCTGGTTCGGATCAAGTTGAAAGATCGTCTCTTCTCGATTTTCGGGGTTAATGTTCTCAAGTAACGGCTTAAAGTAGTCTTTGAAATATGCCTCTAGCCCCACTCTCATTTGAATTCGCACTGAAGGCAATACATCCGGAATTTCCGATATCGAGTCGAAAACTTCTGACCTCCCACTCTTCTTAAACTTGAAGACCACAGGTTCATTCTGAGGGTCCCATTTTCCATCAGAACCAAGAAGCGTCTCGATATCAGGATAAACCAAAGAGACCCCAGCACCTATGAAAGAATCACCGGCTCCTCCAACAGATTCGATTGGGTCATAATTAAACTCCGACGACACATCAAACTTAGTCTTCTCCGCAAAATTAACGAGTTTGGTTTCGGACACTTCCATACTCGCCGCCTCCGGGTCACCAGGATTGTTCGCCACAATCCCCCCAACCACGGTGATCCGACTAGCCTCCACCTTCCCCTCAGAATAAACCAGCCCACTGAATAGAGATCTTTCGGACCCGGTGCCGGTGAGGGTGAGGTCGCCTTTGGAGATGACGGCGACTTTGGAGTCGGCTTCGATGGTGGATTGGCCGGTGAGTTTGACGTCGCCGAGGGCGATGAGGGCGCCGTCGCCTTTGATGTTGCCGGTGACGGTGAGGTTGCCGGTGACGTAGATGAGGGCTCCGTCTAGCTCCACGCTGCCGCTCATAGATAATGGCGCCGAAACTGTCGTCCAGGGCTCGTCTGGCAAGGAGTGACGATGGCGCGTATCGGGATACGCAACTGAGGAACGACGAAGTCCAGACGAGCCCTGGACGGTAGGATTGGTGTTATTATCTATGAGTGGTAGTGTCAATCGCCGTTGATGACGAGGTCGCCTTGGGCTCGGTTTCTGCCTTGAAAGAGATTGTTGGAGTCGGCGTAGGTGGGGTTGAGGGCGGTGGTTCCGTCTAAACCTTGGGGGTCGTAGGCTTCGATGTCGTCGATGGTGGGGATTTCTACGTCACTATTGGCTTTAGCCACGCCGCCGTGCAAGAATTTGATGTCACCTTCGCGACGGATTCCGGCACCTGAGATGGCGTCGCCGTAGAGGGTGAGGTCGCCTTTTAAGACGAGGGGTTCACCGGTTTTGCCACCGGAGGCAACGGTTGTGTTCCGCAGTTTGTCCTCAACAGAATCTGAGTCCACCAGACCACCCTGGGTCATCTGGGCGAGCTGCTCGGTAGTTTTGATGGAGGCGGCTTCGTTGTGACCGTCGAGGATGAGTTGACCGGAGGAGGCAGCGGCATGGGTGATGCCGGGTCGGACCAGGATGATCTCGTAAAGAGCTTCCCGCCCTCCGTAACTCCCAACAGCTATGATCTGAGCCCCGTAGGCGGGCACGGGTGTTCCCCCATAGCCGGGAACGACGGCGTCAGAGGTCATGTTGTTGACGGAGTACGGTTTGCCGGAATCAGGGTCAAATTGAACGTAGGCGGTTTGATGTTGCCCCAGCTCCCCGTCCCCCAACTCGATCTTATCCTTGGTCACATCCTGCCCAAAAGTGGGCTCAGAAAGAATTTGAGAGACAGCCGTGGCGGCAGCAGATTCGGCGGCGGCTGAGGAAAAACGCTGGACGGACTCACTTGCCTCGTACGGGCGAAAATAGGTACTTAAGCTCAGAGCGAAGAGGAGGGCTGAGAAAAGCAGGCCGAATGCCGTGGTCCGAGTCTTCATCTCTCATCGATTTATGACCGTCACGGCTCTTCCTTCGGCTTTTACCCTGGTAGCAAGAGGAGAGATTAAAAGAGCTAACTTGTCAAGAAATGATGAGCAGTTGGATGAGGGGGCCGGTTCGGTCTCAGACGTTTTCGGTGGTTCTGAGGTGGATGCAACAAGACGTTAATTCTACCGACGAGAGAAGCCCGACCGTGAAGCGCCCTGACAGACTGCGAAGGACAGTTTGTTCCTGTGAGGTCGGACATTTTTTGAGTAATATCGTGACGGAAACATTTCGGGACAAATGGCCGATCTCACAGGAGCGAGATATTAAGAGGCTTTTCGGTCAGGCTTCTCCAGTGAGTCGAAAGAGTTCTGAGATTCTTAAGCCGCTTCCGTAACACACTTCGAAGATCGCTCGGTCTCTTAATCCACAGGGGTTCTGGAGGTCCGGTAAGTCGAGGAGTTCTTGGACCTGCTCGACGGTGAGAGGATGGCGGCCGGGTCTCTTGGCCGGATTACAAGGCGACAACTCTGCGAAGGGGTCGCAAAGGATGACTCCGCGTTATGCACCTCGAGTGCTTTATGTGATTGGGAGTCTTACGACATCCCGTGAGGGGTTGGCCTTCTCATTCCATCTAGTCGCCCCAAATGAAGCAAAGCTCGCCTTGCCTATCGCTCGCCACCATCAACCGATACTCAGGATAATAAAGCCAACTCCCGTCACCCTTATCCTGGGGAGTGCTGTCCGGTCCGAGCCTCCGACGAATCTGCTCCATGCTCCACTCCCGCACATCCTCCCCGGAAATCTCAGGGATGCCTCCGGCAAGCATGAAGACTCGATCACTGTCATCGAAGTAGATATCTACGTTGGGAGAGTCCATCCTCGACCACGAATGATGACCCGGCTCATTCTCCGCCAGGCGGTAATCGCGCCACCTCATCTCCGCCTCAGCCGACTGAAGGCTCTGACCTAAAGTCAGCCCGCAAATACTTATCTCAGGCTTCCAGAGAAAGCTTCCACGGGCCGCTACTGCAACCGTAACGAGCGCGAGAAGAAGATGTACCCGTTCCGGCGTCGAGAATCCATACTTGCGGTTTCGAGCCCCCTCAGACGGCGCCTTCCTCACAGAACCCCTCGCTCGTCGGGCCGCTTGAGCCGCGCTATTCTCTACTGACCATGTCTTTTCGAACGAATCGAGCCTGCGTGATAGCCATTTCTGAGCAAACCTCCGACGAAGTGGGAGCTTTTCTCAATCTCGACCCCTGGAATCGCTCAAACACTCGTCGAAACTCCGTTGGTGACGTCTTGCCAGCGATTGGGAGTCCTACGACATCCCGTGGGGGGTTTTGGTCTTCTCATTCCATCTAGGTCCAGAGAACCAGGGAAAAGGTCAATGCTAGAGGGAGAGTCCAGCTCCCTACAAAGGCCAGGACAGCTCCAGAGAGGGCTGAGAGCTTGACTCGCGACGGCCCCGCCTCTTTGGGCATCCAGGAGCACTGAATGAGAGTGACCAAGGGGCAGCAAAAGCCGATAATAAGGGTGCTGAAGCCCACGACTATGAGTTCTGCTTTACCGAAAGTAAAATGACCTTCCCTGAAGCAGAGCATGAGCATGATAAGAAGGTTGGATATTGAGGAGCCGAGCAAGACGCCGAGAGCAGTTTTCTCTGCTTGCCGTTCCGGCGGCGCACTTCTACCAAGGGCCGCCCCACCCCAATATGTGACAAAGCCTACTATCAATGCTAGCACAAAGTTCATGCCCCAAGGTTAGCAGTCTTGTTAGAAAAGACCAAGGGGTATATGACCCTAAAAACTCCACCCAAAACCAACCAAACCACCCCACCAAACACCAACCACAAGAAATCCCACATCGCACGACGACGGAGCAAACTCAAGTCGGCCTGAAGAACGAGGACGCCCTGGAGTTCGTCGGCGAAGCGGACCTCAGACGTGGTTGTGAGTCGATGGGCCTGATAGCCGGCTGGTGGGATTCGGTCGGCGGGCAACCAGTCTAGAGCGGTGCCCTGGGTTCCGGGACGAAACTCGGTGAAGGATTTTAAGCCGTAATCCTCCGTTTTGCGATACAATCCGGCAGCCACGAAGGGTTGATGTCCGCAGAGTTCGCGGAGGCCAACTTTCAAGTCTTCATCGCTTGAGAAGGCCAGAGCGACGGCACACTGACGGGCAGCGAAACTCACATAAGCCTCGGCCTGCTTCTCCACTGCCTCCACCTGGCGGTTGTAGTTGATATAGGAAAGCAAGGCACTTGCTATGATCATCCAGAGAGCAAAAAATCTCATGAGATTCCTTTCTGAGACACCCGCGTTCTCATTTCGAATCCGCGGTGCTCAAACATTCACCGGTTGAAAACATGGGCGGTAGGGGGAACCACTGAGAGCAAAGTTTCAGACAAAAAAGTAAGCCCGGTTGGGGGACCGGGCCACTAGGATTGGGTGTCTTGGGAGTGTCGTTTTGCAATTCCTACATTACACCCTGAGTAGGAATTAGAATGTGATCTGGTTCACAATTTCGAGATTTGTGCCAAAATAAATCCTTGGCGCCGCACACTCGTAAAGAGGAAATCGCCGGTCTCGAGAGCCAACTCGCTTCCAAACGGAGGTTAAAAATATGAATACCGTCGCACTTCTGGGAGTGGGCCTAATGGGTGCCCCCTACGCTGAACATCTGGTGGCTCAGGGCCTGAATGTCCATCTCTACAACCGCACGCGCTCTAAGGCAGAAGCCGTGAAAGGGGCCAAAGTTTTTGAGTCACCCGCCGAAGCCGCCCAAGGCGCCGATCTCCTTTTCTCCGTCCTCTCCGACGACAGCACCGTTCTCGCAGCCGTCGATCACCAAACTCTAGCAGCCCTGGCCCCAAGCGGAGTCCACCTCTCCTGCTCCACGATTTCCGTAGAGACCACAAAGACCCTCATTGACCGCGCCCAGAAAGCAGAACGGGGACACCTCTCCTGCCCGTTCCTAGGCCGCCCCGACTTCGTAGCGAAAAAAGCCCACCAATTCCTGATTTCAGGAACCGTCGACAACCGAGCCGACATCATCAAGCTGCTGGAAAAGACCTGTAAACAGGTCGTCGACTTTGGAGAAGATCCGCTGGCGGCCGTGAGAAGTAAGCTCGCCACGAACTTCATGATAGCCGGCGCCGTAGTGGCTATGGGAGAAGCGTTTGCCATGCTTGAGAGTGCGGGCATCGACCCCAGAAAGGCCCACGAACTCTGGACATCCGCCCTCTTCGACTGCCCTCTCTACAAAAACTACGGCAGCAAGGTTCTGGATAAGGATTTCCAAGACCCACTCTTTCGCCTTCGACTCGGCCTCAAGGACACCTCACTCATCGTAGATGAAGCCAAAGCCAACGGTTCTTCCCATGAGCTCATGGAAACGGTCAAAGTTCAATTTGAGAAATCGGTAGAAGCCGGTGATGGAGAACTCGACTGGACCGGTGTAACGAAAAGAATTCGCTCTCTCTGACGCTGCCGCAATTCGGCCACCTATCACCGCCGAGCAAAAAACTTGGTATCACAAAGGTAGAACTATGGAGAGGACGAAATGTTCTAGATGCTAGCTTTCAACCTGTTGCGTGCTCTCAGCGGCGGTCCCATTCATATTTCCGGAGGGTGGATGGATTCAGGACCGGCCTACTATTTTTCCGTGGTCTCTCCATGGCTCATCTTGGCCCTCCTGGTCTATGTCCTGGTCACCCTGTTGGAAACACGAAGCCCAAAACTCGTAGGGTTATTCCTAACGGGAGTCGTCCTAGCTCATGTTCTGGGTCTTTATCTTGAGCTCTTCGGATGGGGACTCATCCTGTTCTACCTCTTGGCCTCCGTCATCTCCGTAAAAAACGCCAAGCCGGAAGACCGAGACCGGCGTCTGGCTCTCCTCGGCTCCGGATGTCTCGCCATAGGAATCTCCATAGCTCTCGGCTTTCCTCAAACGGTCATCATGTCGCCTGTCTCCTGTCGTTCAAACCTCAAGAACATCGGAACCGCTTGCGAGATGTATTACACCGACAACGAGGCCTACCCGACGTCTCTCGAACAGCTTGTCCCTATGTATCTCAAGACCGTTCCAAGCTGCCTACCGAGTGAAATGAATTCTTACGAGTTGCGAAATGTCAGAGCGGACAATTACGAGGCCTTCTGCGTCTCGCCAGGCCATATGCATCTGGGCGAAAAGAACGAAGAAAGGTATCACTACTCGGGTATCGAGGGTCTTGTTCAAGGCGATACGGCCAGGGAGTAGGGCTGCCGGGCCAGCATCCTGAAGAAAACACCTTGCAGAGCATCGCCCAATATGAAGAGTTCCTAGAAACCGTCCGGGGCGACATCCAGCATCTTGTGCCCCAGGCAGCGAAGATTCTCAGAGCTCAGCCCAAAACCCAAGCGTTCCTGAGGTCGGCCGACTGCGAGCTATCCAGCGCTCTCGAAGCTTTCGAAAGAGAACTGGTCCACACCATTCTAAGACGGGCTCTCCTTTCCGATGTGGAGCTGGAAATCATCTTCACCGGTCTCCGCAACGCCTATCTTCACTCCACCGAAGATTTGACAGAACACAACGCTCTCATGGCGTCTCTAGCAGCCCAGTGCTTCAATAACGACTACGTGTGGACCGAGACACCTGAGGAAAGACTGATCACAGAGCAACTGGCGGGCAAGGCCGTCCTTTCAGAGTCCGACATTCTGAAACTCGCCATGTACACACCGCTCACTCGACTCAAACTAGAAAAGTTGGAACCCCACCTGGAGAGTTCCGACCCCGAGTTCCGATACGTGATCTCTAAACAACTTCGAGAACCACTCCTAGAGCAAGAGCTTCAAGAGTCGATCCCTTCCCTTGGAAAAACCGTCAACCCAACCTCCATCAAAGTTGCCGCCCAGTATCAAGAGCGCCCCTACCCTCGCTGGTTCTCCATCCCCCAACAAACGACGGAGACGCTTTCCGACAGACTCTCCAGCTGGTGTCCCGAGGCTTTCTGCGGCTTGAGTTCGGATATACTCGTAGCGGGCTGCGGCAGCGGCCAACATCCCATTCATCTGGCCAGCACTTTCCCTGACAGTCAAGTGATCGGGCTCGACCTCAGCCTGCCAAGTCTGGCTTACGGAAAACGTCGCGCTACGGAATTCGGACTCTCCAATGTCGATTTCAGACAAGGCGATCTCCTCAACCTTGATAAGCACGAGCCCTGGAGAGAAAAATTTGGTTTCGTAGATGCCGTAGGCGTCCTCCACCATCTAAGCGACCCTTCCGACGGTTGCCGAGCGCTCACTCATGTTATGGCTCCGGGTGCTCTGGCGAGGATTGGCCTCTATAGCTCGAGAGCCCGCCGTCACGCCGGCATAACAAGAGCTCGACAGAGCTTAGAAGGAAACGAGACCTTGCAAGAGGCCAGAGAGAAGTTGCTCCGTTCCGATCTATCCCGCTTCCTCGACCTCTTCACTCTTAACGGTTTCAGAGACCTCATCTTCCCAGCTCAAGAGACATCCTACTCTCTTCCCGAAGCCGTGGAGATGCTCCGAAAGGGAGGACTCAAGACAGTGGGGCTCCAGATACCAAGAGCGCTCAAAGCTCGATTCCTCGAAGAATTCACCGCCTCACTCACCGACTGGGAAGCCTGGGACTCCTATGAGCAGCGTTTCCCATCTACCTTCGCAGGAATGTTCAACCTGCTGGCTGTGGTCGCTTAGGCTGCTGCGGAGTTCCGTTCCCACCGTTCCTTATTCGTGAAGGAAATTCATCAGTACACATCAATCGCATGAGGGTGGAGGCATAGCTATGAAAGAGTGTCGCAAATCCCTGAGATTTCAATGCAACGAGTTGGTGACGGTTCACTTCAGAAAAAGAACCTATGAGGGTAGAGTGACCGATGTCTCCCAAGGGGGGCTCAAACTGCAAACTGAGCAGTATATCCCCACCGGGTCTGCCGTTTGGCTGGAGCCTGCAAAAGAAGAGAAGCCGTGTCACCCCATTCAAACCTTCGCCCGATGGACAACTTTGAGGTCTCCCTATGAGATCGGTCTGGAATTCGCTCTTTCAAGCCATGGACAAAAACAAACTTGGCTCTCAAACTTGCTGCCCCAAGATAAGCTCCGTTCCAGCAAAAGCCAGGCACGCTCAGAGGTGAGAGTGCCGGCCAGCCTACCGGTCTTCAACGCGGCAAGGCCAGAGCAAGATGGAGTGACTCTTGATCTCAGCCCCTCTGGCGCAAGCGTTCTTCTCGATCATAAGCTCGACGATTGCGCCCAGCTCTTTCTCTGCCTCCCCTGGGATTATCTCGAACTCCAAGTCGATGTCATGAGGGTCCGGCAAGAAGACGATTTATGGCTACATGGAGTCAAGTTTCACAGCCTTGGAAAATCCGAGCGTTGGACCGTTCGCGAGTTCATTCGAGAGTTTATGGAAACCTAGCGCAAGGCCTGTGGCAAACGACCAGTTCAAATTAACTCCGCTTACCTGCGGAGGCTGCGGAAGCACGGTACCGCTGGCGGACTCGTCGCAAGCAACCTGTTCCCACTGCGGTGCCTCCGTTCCCATTCCCAAGCAGTATCGAGAGTGGAGACACGCTAAAGAGCGGGAACTCGCCTCCGAGCAAGATCTCTTTGAACTGCACGAGAGCCTGGGGAAGAATCCCACCCGCTCTCAGAAACTGTTGGTGAAGGCCACGGAATCGTCTTGCTGTAGCGGTTGCCTACTTGTCTGGCTCACCGGAGCGTTCGGCGGCCAACTGCTTTATCTTCTGCTCTCAACGCTTGAGTATGCGAGTTTAAACCTCGCACCAAACCTCAAGCTCGACCAGATCCCCGGCGGCGATCTGATCCTAACAGGCCTCATTCTTCTTCCCTATGTCGTGGTGCTCTCCCTAACGGCCAACTCTCTCTTCAAACTGAGACAAAAAACCAAGACGCTTATTTTCTTGCAGTCCAACCTCGTTGCCGCGCCACCAGTCCACGAGGGAGGTGAAGCCAGTTGCCGAAACTGCGGCGCCTCTCTGGATGTGCAGAAAGGCAAGGTGACAGCGACCTGTTATTACTGCCTTTCCCACAATCTTGTGGCCCTCGACCCGGAATGGGTTGGCCGGCTCCGCAACAATACGGAAAAACGCTCCCTAACTTTAAAACAAGCCCTCGATATCTATGAGGAGGAACAACGTCAGGGCAGAGGCTGTCTAGGTGGTTGCGGTTGCGCCATGCTCTTTGTCGGAGTGATGCTCTTTTCCAGCCTGAAGGATTCTCATAACTATGAGCCTCCGAAGTCCTATCCTGAGCCTCAAAACCTTGTCTTCCAAGCCGACCTTAATCCGGGTGACAACTCCGGGTTTGAGAAGATACACTACTACGCCGATACCAAAAAGAAAAAATTCCGAACAACCTTCCACGACCTCGTTCTGCTGGGAGACCTTTCCAACAGAAGTCCCATAACGTATGTGGACCCGGTGAAGAAACGCTTCTTCGTCTACACACCCGACGGTTCGTCGGAACTAAGGAAAGAACTTGGAGAAATCGCCGAAGCAAGATATCTGGGCGCCTGGAGAAGCTACGAAAAGAATCCCGCCACACTGATCCGGAAAAACTTCCAAACTCCTTGCGCGCTCAATACTTCGGAGAAACGAGATAAACATCCACTCTGTGAGACGGAGAACTTGGACGGGTCGTTGCAGAAATGGTCCCATCATTTCAAGAACTCGACGTCCCCTGTTGTTCACATGTACAGAGCCGACCTGGGCGTCACAACTTCCGGAACCTATCTCCCCACATTGGAAAATATCGAAATCGTAGAGAAACCGGACCCGGATCTTTTCGAAGTCCCCAAAGGCTTTCAAAACGCCCTTTCCGATGAGGTCCTGGCCGATAAATTTTTCGAATCTCTCGGCACCAATCACATGATCCCCGGGATGACGTGGTCGAAGTATATGACTTTAGTCGACTCTCCCGCCCCACCCTCGAAACCGCTCTGGACATATCAAACCGAGCAGTGGACCAAACAGAACACGCAAGCTCAGTGCGTTTTTATTAGAAGAGCCTATTGTCGCCGAGATTTCGATCCAAAGAACCTTCCTGACAGCTACGACGAACAGTTCATCAAGGTAAAACAGTGGGACGAAAAACCTGAGATTGGAGATTTCTCGTTCCGCCACGGCGACGACAGCATCGTTTTTGTCAAGGGACGGAATATCTTCTCTGTCTCCTATACCACCGATCTGACCACAAGCTATCCGGTTCTGGAAGTTGCCAAGCAGATCCTGAAAAGGGCCGAGGAGCGGGGCAAACCGGTGGATGAAATTAAAAAGAACGGCTGAGAGTTCTCCATTCCAAAGCCACGATGAAAAGAACGACCACCTTCTCCAGGACAAAGTATGTGAGGCCAAGAGTTGTGAGAGCCTCAAAATGGGCCACTACGAAAAAAAGCGACAAGCCGCAATAGAACAGATTCAAAAAGATGATCCCCTTCAGCCAGATAGGCCTGCTCAAATCAGCAAACTTGTATCTGGTGAGCGAGTAAAAGGCGAATCCTACCGCCAGTGCTGCAAGGAGGTACAAAACCTCAAGCGGCATCCCGATCCACGGCTGAAATGTAGTGAGCAGAACCCCGATAGAGAAGGCGCTTACCACGGCACCTAATCCGTCCAGGAGGAAGATATTCTTTTCGTCTATGACGGTAAGAGCCATCCGATTCCCCTTCCTATTCTTCTAAAGGCTCTCCACCCTTTTGATCTCTTCTTGAATCGCCTTGTACTGCATGGTATCCGTACCGTAGAACTCGCATAACGTCTGAAGCAGACTGAGGGCGACCTTCTTAGTCTTGAGCTGGGAGTACTGCTTGAGATACGGTCCGGCAAGGCCGGGAAGCTCCTGCCAAAGGGAGTTGATCGCCTGGTCGGGTTGACGATCCCGCTCTTTCTTGATGTCTGCGACGACCTGGGAAAATCGACGGGCGAGTTTCTCCGGTTGGTTCTGTTTGTGGTAGAGTTGGAGATCCTTGTGAATAGCACGCCTGCTCCGGGGCAAGCCTTCCAACACGTTGTGAGCCTTGTCAAACTGACTTTTTGCCGCGTAGTAGTCAGCCAATTCCAGCGACGCCGTCTCAACCTGGTT
>JYMV01020298.1_pt1 | contig 11745 bp, 8 predicted proteins | sample 338911 | NCBI WGS metagenome assembly JYMV01 (sample SAMN03354496, study PRJNA234377) | hydrothermal vent metagenome | biome: Deep sea; feature: Hydrothermal plumes at the Eastern Lau Spreading Center, Western Pacific Ocean; material: Seawater | place: Tonga | collected 2009 | depth 2000 m m
CCCCCGCGAGCATTTCAGCGACGGCCAATTGCGATCCGTCCTGCACGTATTCTTCGCCGACCCACCGGGCTTCGGCGGGCCAGATGTGTTGGTCGAGCCATTCCATCAACGGCAGGTCATCGGCCAGACCACGCATCAGCGTCATCGGCGAATGTCCGTGGGCGTTGATCAATCCCGGAATCAGCGCGTGTTGTTCGCGATCCACTGTCTGGTCGGCTTGGATTTGTTCGGAAGCCTCAGACGTTGGCAGGATCGCGACAATGCGCCCATCCTCAAGTGCAACGCTGTGGTGGTCGAGTACGACGCCATCCGGTTCCACTGGGATGACCCAACGCGCGTTAATCAAGATATCGGCATGCATGGGCTGCACGATACTTGATCCCGGCGGTGGGTGCTACGCGTGGAATTATCTTGTATGGTGGAAGGATGACTGACGCAATGATTGATGACGTTCGCGCGATTGAGTGGCAGGGGGATGTGCTGCTTCTGCTCGACCAACGTCAGCTGCCAAAAAAGACGATTTATCTGGAAATTGATAGCGTTGACGCAGCCATTGCGTCGATCAAGGCGCTGGTGGTACGAGGGGCACCCGCGATTGGCATCACCGCTGCCTATGCAGTGGTGCTGGCCGCGCGCAGTCGCTATCGCGAGTCGGCTGAGCGATGGCGTGAATTGATTCGTGAAGATTTGATCAAACTAGCGGCTGCGCGACCAACAGCGGTGAATCTGAGCTGGGCGTTGCAGCGCATGCAGGGCATCATTGACGCGGTCGATGGTGATCCTGTGCCGCCGTTATTTGGTGAGGCCCGCCAGATCCACGAGAACGACATTAAGGCCAACCAGACGATGGGGGATTATGGCGCAGACCTGATCAAAAATCCCGGTCCGGTATTGACGCATTGCAACACCGGTTCATTGGCAACCGGGGGTTATGGTACTGCGCTGGGTGTGATTCGTAGCGCCTATGTGCAGCGCAGGGTCACCGCGGTGTTTGCGACCGAGACGCGACCTTGGTTACAAGGCTCGCGTCTGACCGCGTGGGAGTTGCAGCGGGATGGTATTCCGGTGAGTCTGATTACCGATTCTGCGGCTGCGTGGCTGATGCAACAAAAACCCATTGAGTGGGTTATTGTCGGTGCCGATCGTATTGCCGCTAACGGTGACGTCGCGAACAAGATAGGTACCTATAATCTCGCGGTTGCGGCGCGTCGGCACGGGGTCAATTTCATGGTAGTCGCACCCACCTCGACGATCGATCGTGATATCAGCAGCGGCGAGCAGATTCCGGTCGAGGAACGCGCTGAAACCGAGATCCTTGGCGCCGCCGGTTACGCGGAAGGGGTAGTCGATATTGGCGCTTGGAATCCGGTCTTTGATGTCACCCCTGCGTCGTTGATTGATGCGATTGTGACCGAGAATGGGGTGGTTCTGGAGCCGACCCGAGATCGGATCGAGCGACTCTTCACTAAATAAACAGGGGGCGGCTGAGTGGGAGGTTAACGATTCCAAAACAGTGACAGGACGGATGTTATGCCCCCCGGCCCCGATTTTCGTCTGCGGCCAATCCCAATCCCAATCCCAATCCCAATCCCAGATTATGAAAGCCGTTGTCGTTAGCAGAAGCTGACCGTTGAAGTACTCAATACACGCGCAGGGACTGAGTGAACAGGTTAACGAGACCCTCGTACAGACCCGTTACACTCTTTGGTTCTAGTCGCGGTTTAGACAACCTTTTTCGTAAACACGAGTTATTCAGTGGATTCCTAGGCCTTTCTCAGCCGATAACGGGCAATTGTCACCCTACATTAGCGGTTTTTGATGAATTCGGCGCTATAACGCTCCTGTTGCCTGTGGTAGAATTTGCATTATTTCGTGATATCGAAACACGGGTGTCGCGATAACCCTCCATAACCCAAAAACGGTGGTCTTGCTTCATGGTGGAATACGCAAAAGAATTACTCCACGTCAATCTCGAAGACGAGATGAAACAGTCCTATCTCGATTACGCGATGAGCGTGATTGTGGGACGCGCCTTGCCTGATGTGCGCGATGGACTTAAGCCGGTTCATCGACGTGCCTTGTACGCCATGCACGTACTCAACAACGACTACAACAAGCCGTATAAAAAGTCGGCGCGCATCGTCGGTGACGTGATCGGTAAATATCATCCGCATGGCGATACCGCGGTGTATGACACCATCGTGCGCATGGCGCAGCCGTTTTCGATGCGTCACATGCTGGTCGATGGTCAGGGCAACTTTGGCTCGGTGGATGGCGACGCACCGGCCGCGATGCGTTACACCGAAGTGCGCATGGCGAAAATATCACACGACTTGATGGCGGACTTGGAAAAGGAAACCGTCGACTTCGTTCCCAACTACGACGACACCGAACATGAGCCATCGGTGTTTCCGACGCGGCTACCGAACCTGTTGATTAACGGGTCTTCGGGTATCGCGGTGGGCATGGCAACCAATATACCGCCACATAATCCATCTGAAGTGATTAAGGGTTGCCTTGCGCTGATCGACGACCCGAGCATGAGTATTTCCGATTTGATGGAGTATATTCCGGGCCCTGATTTTCCGACTGCCGCTATCATTAATGGTGCGCGTGGTATTCGAGAGGCCTATCACACCGGTCGTGGCCGTATTCATGTGCGTGCGCGGGTCGAAATTGAAACCGACGAAAAGCGCGGCAAAGACATTATCATCGTCACCGAATTACCGTATCAGGTAAACAAGGCTCGCCTGCTTGAGAAGATCGCCGAGTTGGTCAAGAACAAAAAACTCGATGGCATCACCGAATTGCGCGACGAGTCCGACAAGGATGGCATGCGCATGGTGATCGAGCTGCGTCGCGGTGAAGTGGCCGACGTGGTATTGAACAACTTGTATCAGCAAACGCAAATGCAAAATGTGTTTGGCATTAATACGGTTGCCTTGGTTGAAGGTCGCCCGAGGATTCTCAATCTCAAGGAGTTGATCGAAGCCTTCATTCGTCATCGTCGTGAAGTGGTTACGCGTCGTACGATGTTCGAACTGCGCAAGGCGCGTGCCCGTGCGCATATCCTTGAAGGCCTTGCGGTGTCGTTGGCGAATATCGATGAAGTTATCGCACTGATCAAACAGTCGTCTAATCCAGCGGAAGCCAAGGTCGGGCTGTTGGAGAAGGTTTGGGATTCCAGCGTGGTTACCAGTATGTTGGGCGCGGCCGGATCCGATGCCTCGCGTCCCCATGATCTGGGTCCAGAGTTCGGTATGTCCGATGCCGGTTATCGCTTGTCACCGACCCAGGCGCAGGCCATTCTCGACCTGAGACTGCATCGCCTGACCGGTCTTGAGCAAGATAAAATAATAAATGAATACAAAGAGATACTGGTTGAAATTAATGGGTACCTTGAGATTTTGTCGGATCCTGACCGTTTGCTGGATGTGATTCGCGAAGAGCTCAACGAGATGCTTGAGCAGTATGGTGATGAGCGTCGTACCGAGATCATCGCCAACCATCTTGATCTGACGCTCGAAGACCTGATCACCGAAGAAGATGTGGTGGTGACCCTGTCGCATGCCGGTTACGCAAAATCTCAACCGGTGTCGGAATATTCGGTGCAGCGTCGTGGTGGTCGTGGCAAGTCGGCGGCCAACACCAAGCAAGAAGATTTTATCGACAAGATGTTTGTTGCCAGCACCCACGATACGATTTTGTGCTTCTCCAGTCGCGGTAAGGTGTATTGGTTGAAGGTCTATGAAGTCCCGCAGGCCAGTCGTGGTGCGCGCGGTCGTCCATTGGTTAATCTGTTGCCGTTGGAAGAGGGCGAGCGCATCAGCGCGATTTTGCCGATTCGCGAATACACCGACGATGCCTACATCTTTATGGCAACGCGTAATGGCACGGTCAAAAAGACACCGCTGAAAGCCTACTCACGTCCACGCGCCAGTGGCATCATCGCGGTCGATTTGCGTGATGGTGATGAGTTGATTGGCGCGGTCGTGACCGATGGAGAGCAACAAATGATGTTGTGTTCCAGTGCCGGCAAGGCGATTCGATTCCGCGAGAGCGATGTGCGCTCCATGGGTCGAACGGCGGCGGGTGTGCGTGGCATCAAGGTGCTCGCAGATAAGGGGATTATTTCCCTGTTGGTTGCCAGTGATGAAAACTTGATGTTGTCCGTCACCGAGCATGGCTATGGTAAGTGCACACAGGTCTCCGAATTCCCGACCAAGGGCCGTGGAGGTCAGGGCGTGATTTCCATTCAAGCCAGCGAACGCAATGGTAACGTGGTGTCGGTGGAGATGGTGACCTCGGAAGATGAAGTGATGGTCGTGACCAGTCATGGCATGATGGTGCGCACTCCGGTTGAGGGTATATCGGTTCAGGGGCGCAACACGCAAGGCGTTCGCCTGATGCGGATGAATGATGGCGAGACGGTGGTTGGTCTGGAGCAGATTGACAGCATTGATGATGAAGATGTTATTGATCTGGCCGATACAGGTACCGATGATGCAGATGCATCCGATACAGGTACCGATGACGCAGAGACTTGATCGCTGCGCCCCTTCATCCTCACGTTAACCCTCTCCCTGAGGGAGAGGGCACTTGATCCAGAGATTCTCTGACGCTTATGAACAGACCCTTCAACTTTAGCGCCGGTCCAGCGACACTACCGCTGCCGGTTCTCGAGCGCGCGCAGGCCGAACTGGTTGACTGGAACGGCAGTGGTATGTCGGTGATGGAAATGAGTCACCGCGGCAAGGAGTTTACGTCGATTGCCGAAAAGGCCGAAGCCGATCTGCGCAGCCTGTTATCGATTCCCGACAACTATCGCGTGTTGTTCCTGCAAGGTGGCGCGTCAAGCCAGTTTGCGATGGTACCCATGAATCTGCATCGCGGTCGACCCTCAGCTGATTATGTGAACACCGGTGTTTGGTCAAAAAAGGCGATCGGCGAAGGCGCGCGTTTTTTGGACGTGTCCATCGCGGCCAGCGCGGAAGCCAATGGATTTACCGATATTCCGGCGCAGGACTCGTGGACATTAAATGCAGATGCCGCCTATGTGCACTACACACCCAACGAAACCATCGGTGGTGTGGAGTTTGGCTGGATCCCGGACACGGGCGATGTGCCGCTGGTGGCGGATATGTCATCAACGATTCTTTCGCGTCCGCTGGACGTCTCCCGTTTTGGTTTGATTTATGCCGGCGCACAAAAGAATGTCGGCCCCTCCGGCCTGACGCTGGTGTTTGTGCGTGATGACTTGATGGGTGACGCCGCGCCGCGAACCCCGACCCAGTTTGATTACAAGGTGTTGTCCGATCACGGTTCGATGGCCAATACGCCGCCGACACTGGCGTGGTATCTGGCGGGTTTGGTTTTTGATTGGCTGCTGGCGCAAGGCGGTGTTACTGCGATGGCCGAGATTAATCAACGCAAGGCCGACAAACTATACGCCGCGATTGATGCCTCTGATTTTTATGCCAACCCGGTCGCAAAAGACGCCCGTTCATGGATGAATATTCCGTTCACCTTGGCCGATGCCGAACGCGATACCGAGTTTTTGTCCGGTGCGGCAGAGGCAGGATTGTTTTCGTTAAAAGGTCACCGTTCTGTCGGTGGCATGCGTGCCAGTATTTATAACGCGATGCCAGAGTCTGGCGTCGATGCATTAATACAGTATATGTCTGAGTTTGAACGCGACAAGGCATAGGAATCTTATTATGTTCAAAATCCTCACTCTGAATAATATTTCAATTACCGGCCTCGACCGCTTGCCGCGGGATTGTTATGAGGTTGCGTCCGAGATCCAGCATCCCGACGCCATCATGTTGCGATCCTACAAGATGCACGACATGGAATTGGCCGACTCGGTATTGGCAGTCGGTCGAGCGGGTGCCGGCGTCAATAATATTCCGGTCGATAAAATGAGCGAGCGTGGCATTCCGGTGTTTAATGCCCCCGGTGCCAATGCCAATGCGGTCAAAGAGCTAGTGATCGCCGGTATGCTGCTGGCCTGCCGCAATATCTGTCAGGGTTGGGATTATTCGCGCGGTCTGGAAGGCAGTGATCACGATGTCAGCAAGGCGGTGGAGCAGGGCAAGAAGCAATATGTTGGCTTTGAGTTACCCGGGCGTACCCTGGGAGTGGTCGGTTTAGGCGCGATCGGAATTCAGGTCGCCAATGCCGCTCTTGCATTGGGAATGAAAGTCATCGGTTTCGATCCGGACATCACCGTGGATCGTGCTTGGCAGTTGTCGTCTGACGTTGAAGCCGCGACCAGTGCCGACGATCTGTTGACGCGTGCAGATTTTGTGACCTTTCATGTGCCATTGGTTGACAGCACCAAAAACATGATCAATGCACAGCGCCTATCGACCATGAAAGACGGTGTGGTGCTGCTTAACTTTGCCCGCGACGGCATCATCGAAGAGTCGGCGATGATTGATGCGATCGATAGCGGCAAGGTCTATGCCTATGTGTGTGATTTTCCATCGAATGGACTCAAGGGTCATGATCGCGTCATCACGCTTCCACATCTCGGTGCGTCGACCAAGGAGGCCGAGGACAACTGCGCGGTGATGATCGCCGATCAGCTGCGCGCGTTTCTTGAGGACGGCAACATCACCAACTCGGTGAATTTCCCAACCATTGATCTGCCGCGTAATGGTGGCTCGCGTCTGGTGGTGGTGAATCGCAATGTCCCGAATATGGTGGGCCAGATTTCAACCTGTCTGGCCGATGCGAGTCTGAATATTATTGACCTGCTGAACAAATCGCGTGGTGATATTGCCTGTACCATCGTTGATTTGGAATCCGATGTAACCGACGACACCCTCGAGGGTATTGTCGCGATTGATGGTGTTTTATCCGCAAGACTGTTGTAATTGGATTATGGCCAATCCGCTAGAAAGCATACGCGACAAGATTGATGCGCTCGATCAACAGCTGCAAACGCTGCTGAATCAGCGCGCCGAGCTTGCGCTCGAGGTTGCCAAGGTTAAGGCTGCGCAGGGTGAGGAGGGTCATTGCTATCGCCCTGAACGTGAGGCACAGGTCTTGCGTGCCGTGCAGGAGCGCAATCAAGGGCCGTTAAGCGACGCCGAGATCGCCCGCCTGTTCCGTGAAATCATGTCCGCCTGTCTGGCACTGGAAGAACCGCTCGGCATCGCATTTCTCGGGCCAGAAGGGACCTACACCCATGAGGCGGCGAAAAAGCATTTCGGTCACTCGGTGAAGACGCTGTCGATGAGCGCGATTGATGAAGTCTTTCGCGAGGTGGAATCGGGCGCCGCCCAGTTTGGTGTGGTGCCGGTCGAAAATTCTACCGAAGGTGTGATCACCCACACGCTGGATCAGTTCATGGCCTCGCCGCTGACGATTTGTGGTGAGGTCGAACTGCGCATCAATCATGAGTTTCTGACCAACGAGTCGGACCTGACATCGGTGTGTAAGGTGTACTCGCATCAACAGTCGCTGGCGCAATGTCGAGAATGGCTCGACCGTAACCTGTTAGGGGTCGAACGCATCGCTGTTTCCAGTAATGCCGAAGCCGCACGCTTGGCGAGCGACGAAGCCGGTTCGGCCGCGATTGCCGGTCAGGCGGCGGCCGAACTCTATGATATCAAGGTATTGGCGACCAACATTGAAGATGAGCCCGACAACACCACGCGTTTTTTGGTGATCGGTGTCGACTCGGTTCCCCCCAGCGGGGTCGATAAAACCAGTTTACTGGTATCTGCGGTCAACGAGGCGGGTACCTTGGGTAATCTGATCCAACCGTTCTCCAATAATGGCATCAACATGACCAAGCTCGAGTCGCGTCCATCGCGACGCGGCCTATGGGAATACGTGTTCTTCATTGACATCGAAGGCCATGTCGATGATAAGAATATTGCGCGAGCATTGGACGAGCTGAGAAATGATGCGCCGATGGTGAAGGTGCTGGGTTCCTATCCTCGCAGCGTGCTGTGACCGATTTTCGGGGTCTCGTATCCGCCGGTATTCAAGGACTGACGCCCTATCAGCCGGGTAAACCGGTGGAAGAGCTGCAACGCGAGCTTGGCCTCGACAGTATTATCAAGTTGGCATCGAATGAAAACCCATTGGGTCCGGCGCCTGCGGTACGGCGTGCCATCGAAGCGGCATCCGCTGATTTGTCGCGCTATCCCGATGGCAACGGGTTTGCGCTGAAACAGACATTGGCGCAGCGACATCAAATCGACGCCGAACAAATCACCTTGGGTAACGGTTCGAACGATGTGCTGGATCTGATCGCGCGGGTATTTCTCGGCAACGGCCGTAGCGCGGTGTTCTCGCAGTATGCGTTTGCGGTGTATCCCTTGTCGACGCTGGCCGCGGGTGGACGCCCGCTGGCTGCCGCTGCGACGGATGACTATGGCCACGATCTGACGGCAATGCGCGCCTTGGTTGACGAGCAAACCGGCGTGGTCTTTATTGCCAATCCGAATAATCCGACGGGCACGATGTTGGCGGGCGCGCCGTTGCGAGAGTTCGTCGCCTCCTTGCCATCGCAGGTTGTCGTCGTGATAGACGAGGCTTATTTCGAATACGTTGAACACGCCGATTATCCCGATACCATTTCGTGGCTGCAGGCGTTTCCTAATTTAGTGGTGACGCGCACGTTTTCCAAGGCCTATGGGCTGGCGGGTTTGCGCGTCGGTTATGCGCTATCGAATGGGGAGATCGCGGATCTTCTGAATCGCGTCAGACAGCCATTTAATGTTAACTCGCTGGCGCTGGTGGCAGCCGAGACCGCATTGCAAGAGACCGACCATCTGGCGCGCGCCGTCGATCTGAATAATCGCGAATTACAGCGGGTCGGCCAGCGCCTCACGGAATTAGGATTGCATGTGATTCCGTCCGTGGGTAATTTTATCTGTGTCGATGTTGGCCGCGAGGCGGCATCGGTCTACGATGGGATGCTGCGACTGGGCGTCATCGTGCGGCCGGTCGACAATTATGGTCTGCCCACGCATCTGCGTATCAGCTTGGGACTGGAGGCAGAAAATAATCGTTGTGTTGACGCGTTGGCAAGCGTTTTGGATAGAAAGCTATCGGCATGATTGCAAAACGACTCTGTATTATTGGTGTTGGCCTGATTGGCGGCTCGCTTGCGCGTGCGGTTCGAGCGGCGGGCGAGTGCGAGCATATTATTGGTTGTGGTCGAAACGAAGCCTCATTACAGACCGCGCAGAAGCTGGGTGTGATTGACAGTTATTCGACCGATGCCGCGACCGCGGTGGCGGATGCCGATGTGGTGGTGTTAGCCGTTCCAGTGGGTGCAATCGGGTCGGTGCTTACGCAGATCAGGGACGCCTTGGCCGAACATGCGGTGGTGACCGATGTCGGCAGTAGCAAAGGCAGCGTGGTCGACGCGGTCAAAGCCGTGTACAGCGACATACCCGTGTTTTTTGTTCCCGGTCATCCGATAGCAGGGACTGAGCAGAGTGGGGTAGAGGCGTCGTTCGCCGAGTTGTTTCAACAACGCCGCGTGATTTTAACCCCGGTTGCACAAACCGATGTGGGTGCGCTTGAGCAGGTCACACAGCTCTGGCAGTGCGCCGGCGCACAGGTATCGACCATGTCGCCAGAGCATCACGATGCGGTATTGGCGGCAACCAGCCATCTTCCGCATATGCTCGCCTTTGCGTTGGTGGAGCTATTAAATCAGCGCGACGACAGCGACGAGATTTTTGATTATGCCGCCGGAGGCTTTCGCGACTTTACGCGAATCGCATCGAGTGACCCGGTGATGTGGCGTGATATTTGTCTGGCCAATGCCGATGCGTTGCTTGAGCTTGTGGATGATTACACGCAGGGGCTTTCAAGATTGGCTGATATGCTGCGCAATGGAGATGCCGATGGTTTGCTTAAAACCTTCGAGCAGTCAAAGCAGGCGCGTGATCGTTTTATTGGCTAGAAGATACCCCTCACCCTAGCCCTCTCCCTCAAGGAGAAGCTTAGGATGAGGGAAGTAAATCAGGATATTGAACCGTAATGAGTAGTGGCAATAACGTAGTACTAACCGTCGAACCGGGTGGCAGTCTATCGGGCACCTTATCCGTGCCCGGAGACAAGTCTGTATCCCATCGCTCCATCATGCTGGGCTCACTGGCCGAAGGCACCACCGAAGTCGAAGGCTTTCTCGAAGGCGAAGACAATCTTGCGACCTTGAATGCCTTTCGTGCGATGGGCGTTGACATCGAAGGCCCAAGCAATGGCCGCGTCGTGATTCATGGTGTCGGTATGCACGGCCTGCAGGCACCCTCCGAGCCGCTGTATTTGGGTAACGCCGGCACCTCTATGCGACTGTTGACCGGGCTGCTCGCAGGACAGGCGTTTAACGTCGAACTGACCGGCGATACTTCATTGTCATCGCGCCCCATGCGCAGAGTCACCGAACCGCTTGCGGAGATGGGCGCGCAGATTCAGACCACCGGCGATGGCACCGCGCCGTTGCATATTCACGGCGGACAAGAATTGCACGGCATTGATTTCGATATGCCGGTGGCCAGTGCGCAGGTCAAGTCGTGTTTGCTGTTGGCCGGGATGTACGCACAAGAAGCGGTGCGCGTCACCGAACCCGCACCGACACGCGATCACACCGAGCGCATGCTCGAAGGCTTTGGTTATCCCATCCAGCGTGACGGCGCAACGGTATGCATTGAACCAGGCGGACAACTCAAAGCCTGCTCGTTAACTGTTCCCGGCGATATTTCCTCGGCTGCATTTTTTCTGGTCGCCGCCTCCATCGCGCCCGATTCCGATTTAACGCTCAAAGGTATTGGCCTCAATCCCACTCGCGATGGCGTAATCAATATCCTGCGTGCAATGGGCGCCGATATCGAAGTCTTCAACAAACGCCAAGCGGGTGGTGAGCCAGTGGCCGATCTGCGTGTGCGCACGGCGCAGTTGAAGGGCATTCATATCCCCGAGGATCAAGTACCGCTAGCAATTGATGAATTTCCAGTGTTGTTTATCGCAGCGGCCTGCGCCGAGGGCGAGACCCTGTTGACGGGTGCGCACGAGCTTCGCGTCAAGGAGAGCGATCGTATTCAGGTGATGGCCGATGGACTCCGCGCCGTCGGTGTCGATGCAACCCCAACCGATGATGGCATGGTGATTCGTGGTGGCTCCATCGGGGGAGGTGAGATCGACAGTCACGGTGACCATCGTATTGCCATGGCCTTTGCGGTGGCCGGTCTGCGCGCCTCCGACACCATCGCCATCAACGACTGCGCCAACGTCGATACCTCATTTCCGCGCTTTGCCGAGCTGGCCTCGGGCGTGGGGATGCGGGTTTCTTCTACTGCGGGCTATTCATGAGGCCGCTCCTACCATCCGCACCATGAACGATTCCAGTCCCATTATCACCATTGATGGCCCCAGCGGCTCGGGCAAGGGCACGATAGCCAAGCGCGTTGCCGGGTTATTGGGCTGGCATCTACTCGACAGCGGTGCGATTTACCGAGGTTTGGCGCTGTCGGTCAGCAAAAGCGGCGCTGATGGCGACGATGAGAACACCGTTCTTGCGTTGTGTGAGTCAATGAATTTGGTGTTTTCCGCTGATTCTAGGGATGAATCGATCCTCCTTAACGGCGAGGACGTGAGCCAGGAATTACGCGCCGAAACCACCGGCAACATGGCCTCCCAGCTGGCCGCAATCGGCTCGGTGCGCAGTGCCTTGCTGGACACCCAGCGCCGATATCGCCAGTTACCTGGCCTGGT
>JYMV01023377.1_pt1 | contig 11744 bp, 10 predicted proteins | sample 338911 | NCBI WGS metagenome assembly JYMV01 (sample SAMN03354496, study PRJNA234377) | hydrothermal vent metagenome | biome: Deep sea; feature: Hydrothermal plumes at the Eastern Lau Spreading Center, Western Pacific Ocean; material: Seawater | place: Tonga | collected 2009 | depth 2000 m m
CGGGCACGGAGGAGGGGTTTCTTTTTGGAAGCCGAGACCGCGAAAACTGGGAGATCGTTCGGGCCGAGCTCCCCCCTCTGCGCACCCTGGCCTGGGTGGGCGAGTTCCGAGAGCCCAAGGGGAAAGAGGTTAAGGATGAATAGAGCTGTTCTAGGGTTGGCCACAGATCGGGGTTCACTTGTCTTGAAACCCGCCGAGGAGGCAACAGCTTACGCAACAGCTTCCCAAGGGCTGCTGAATCGCAAGTGCCACTGTATCACCCGCGTGGGAGACGGTCGGCTCGCTGTAGGAACAGACGATTTCTTTGTCAATTTCTCCAAAGACGGTTTGGAATGGAAGCCCTCCTTGGAGGGGATGACCAATCCGAAAATTACGGCGCTGGCTCGCCATCCTCAACACAAACATCTGCTCTTCGCAGGGACTTCCTCACCGGCTATTTTCATGAGTAAAGATTACGGGGCGAGCTGGGGCAAGTTAGCACCATTGGAATCGTTGCCCAGTGCCGGTCGATGGACCGCTGCCCAAGCCCCTTTTCGAGCCCGCATCTCAAGCATCACCTGTCACTCCGAACATACCGGAGTCGTCTTTGCGGGGATCTCTATCGGTGGATTGGCAGCCTCCAAAGATGGAGGCCAAAACTGGTTTGCCCGAGACAAAGGACTGTCGCCGGATGTGAGGTTCTTGATAGCACCGCCGGTCGCAAGTCGCCTCTACGCGGGAACCTCCACCGGCTTTTTTCGAACCGACGATCTGGGGGGCATCTGGAAAGAACATACGGCGGGTCTGCCCTACAAACCGGTGACGGCTCTGGCCATCGCCGGCTCCAACCCGGATCTCATCGTGATGGCGGTGTGTGGGCGAAACGACGGGCTGAGTGCCCTGGTTCAATCCAAAGACGGCGGAAGGAGCTGGGAAGTCATCGACAAGGGACTCCCGCCCTTGGGAGACCGCATCGTCACCTGCATCACCTTCGGACGAGGTGGATTTTATGCCGGAACCAACAAAGGTGACCTCTTCGGACTGGACAACCTGGAAGGTCGTTGGACCATTCTCGGATCGAAGTATCCGCCCATCAACGAGATCTGCTGCTTGGCCTAGACAGGACAGTGGGAGACCGCTGATTCTGTCTCCTAGAACGCTTCGCTAAGGTAGCTGTGGAGTCGCCCGGGTCGGTTAGTGATGATCCCGTCCACTCCGAGCTTGGAGAGACGCTCCATCTCGGGGAGTTCATCCACCGTGTAAGTGAGGAGAGTGAGTTCGTAGTCCAGGAAAGACCGGGTAAGACTTTCGTCGATCTGAGCATAGTACAGTACGGCAGCCGGACGACGAAAATCCAAGTCGTTGTTCACTTGAGGCAGGGCTGCCAGTTCTTCGAGGTCGTCGTCGTGGGGTAGTCCCGTGCTCCAACCGAAGAGAGGAGCGGTGGCGATGCCGGGGGCAAGACGCCTCACGATCTTCAAAGAACCGTGGTGAAAAGAGCTGATCAGAATTTTAGACTCGGCTCCGAACTCTTTGACAATGTCACAAACCTTGGTGACCAGAGGACGGTAATCGAGATGACGAAACTTCAGTTCAAGATTGAGGGGCACTCGAGGCAACAGCTCTTGAAGAACCTGGTGGAGGCTGGGAATGCGGTGTCCTCCGGGTAGCTCCACATTGAGAATGTGCTTGGAGGTTCGGTTGGACACGTTGCCGGATTTCTTGCTGATTCGGCCAAGCCCGTAGTCGTGGAAGACGACCGGCACCCCGTCTTTGGTGAGACGCACGTCCAACTCCATCATCTGAGCTCCCATGTCGATGGCCTGATGGAAAGACATGAGGGTATTCTCCAGCGTATCGCTGTGACCGCGGTGACCAATATTGAGGGGCCGCATTCCCGGACGGGGCATGGGGAGCTATTTCGTAGAAGAAGTTCCTGGGGCCTTCGTGTGGAAGAGAAACTTTCGAATCCGTTTTCATGGACCGGACATGTCCAAATGTTAACAAACCATACGAGAATAGCCCTTTCCGAGAGGCCTAAGGGTGGTATACTCTACACGACGAGTACAAAAAGGTTTTCTAATGAGACGAAAGCCACAAGTCTCGCGGAGGTAAGCATGTCAACAATTAGAAACAACAGCATCACTCAGCAGCAAAACTACATGAATCGCATGAGGGCCGATGTCAACACGGTCGATGCGAAAGAAGCAAGCCACGCCGCTCAAACCGGCGCTTCTTCCAAGATCGCTCAACAGGTCAAGAACAACAAGACCAAAGAGCCCCAGGAAGGACTCTCCAAAGAGCTCCAAGCTAAACTTGCCGCAGCAGCCGAAAAAGTTGCCGAGGCCGACGCCACCGCTCAAGCTCGCCAAAATGTCGCCGACGACGCCATGGTGCAGAACAAAAGCACCAAGCGCAAAGACCTGGGCGAACAGGATAATGATGATTATCGCGTCGGCCAGGGTGATTTCGAGAAGAAAGACGGCACCCGCGTCCTCAAACTCGACGGCGGCGACGATGCCGAAACATTCGAAATTACCAAAACTCAGGGTCAGCAACTCGATAAGCTCGACGAGAAAACCCCCGAGCAAATTCTTGCCGGCATGCCCGAGAACTCTCGTAAAGCCGCCGAGGCCACCCTGGACACTCAGATGAAGACCCAGGGCAAGGACAAAATCGCTCAACTCAAAGACGATCCGAAAGTCAGCGCTCAGGTGGAAGAGATGGATCTCGACCCCGTGGGTTCGTTCCGAGATGAAGCCAAAGTTGCCCCCATCCGCACTCCCAAGGATGAACCCCCCATGATGGTTCCCGATGAAAATGCGGAAAAGATGGCAAAGGAAGCGGCCATTCGCCAAATGCAAGAAAGCGGCGGCGAAGCGATGCTCGCATCCTAAAACCGCTCTGGTGAAAGAAAGACGAGTCCGATGGCTCGTCTTTTTTTATACCTTTGCCAAAAGGCAACTTAAAGTCTGTTGGGAAATTTAAGAGACTATGGGATTTGAACTCACTGAAAAGCGCTCGATGTGGGAAATGCTAATGACGCCCGGACCGATCATTACAGGCATAGGTCTACTCATTCTGCTCATTTCCATTTTCTTTTTCAGCAACGCGGGCCCGGAGACGGCGGATGTAGACGCTATTCTAGAGGCTCAAAGCAACACGGGACAGCGACTGAAGTCGATGATCGGATTAGTGGTCGGAATCGTCACCTCTGTCTTCGGAGTGCTTCTCACCCTCCTAAAGTTTTACAAGTCCTGACCGGGCTTGCCGCTGTCTTCCGCTCGGTCGCCCCGACTCTCCGGTTCTTGCCGGCCCTGCCTTCGCAAAGCCTTTTGTAGACCCGGCTTGACCTGCCTCATTCCACCGTCCAGCAAGGCGGGTGCCTTCTTTTCGACTCCCGACGGTTTCTCAAAACACCAGTGCTGCCAGATCACTCTCTTCTCAGGCTCAGTCTCGGAACCGTCCAGATTTGTGGTCTCGAGCATATAGATGAGGCTGAAAGTGGAGAGCTCTCTTGGACTTCGACCGTTCTTATTCCAGAGGCGACAGATATACTGGCCGAAAGGTAACCGGTATCTCTCGTTTTCAACCAACCAAAGGTTCATCATGTATTTCCGCCACCTCTGATTTTTATAAGTGCCGGCCACGTTCCGGGGCTTATCCCAAGAGATTTCTCCACCGTCTTTAAATAGGTCGAGGTCACGGCCGTCCTTGAAATGCCCTTCGATAATGAACCATCCGTCCTCGGTAAACGGTCCAGGGCTAAACATATTCCAACGCTGATCCAGGCGCAGGGAATGACCGATCCAGGCCATCTGTCTGGGGACGCGCAGTTGCCGAGGTTGAAGCTCTTCATTCCCCAGGTTCCAGACGAAACTGTAAACGAGAAAAAAAGTGAAGAAGAGCTCTCTGGGCACGCTATACCATTTCCCACTCTCTCGCTCGCCCCCGTCACCGAACCGGGCGTCGGCCCAACAGGATAACGTTTTGAGCGGCACATCCCAAACCCAAGCGGGCAGAAGCACCAGCGGGGTGAGAAAGCCGATCCAGGCGAAGAACCCCAATTGCATCATAGTGCCGAAACCGAGGTGCAAAGCCATAAAGCCGAGAATTCCTACCGTCCTGGTCTGGCCTCGATCAAACGGATAGAAAAAAAGAAACGGTCCCAAGGCCTCCCACAGGATAACAGCCCAGGTGAAAATCGCTAACTGTCCGTCAAAAAGATCTCTGAAGAGATATCCGGCCGGTGTCACAAACTGATCGACACGGAGGGCTAATTGAGTCGCCGAATAGTCCACCATCCAGGAGGGGTCTGTTTTGGGAAGTGCTGCAAACCAATAAACGCAAGCGATCTGAATGACCACGGCGAGAGCGGCCACACCCTTGAGACTGTTGCCGGAAATCCTATTCATCCAAGGCAGATGATCTCCCCGGCCCCGCTTAGAGTCGTAAGACCAGCGATGGCCCCAGGGAAGAAAAAGCATCCAAAAAAGAATGCACCGCATGTAGATATCGCCGCCGTTGAGAACCGCAGGGTTGCGAGAATGAACCGATATCAAGAGGAGCCAACTCAAAACCGTCACGAGACGGGTTCGCCAACCTATCAAGAGCGCGATGGAACAGACTGTTTGCAACAAGAAGAGTCCGTGGAGCCAGATTAGACTCCCGCTTGCCATGTGAAGACTGAACCAATTCTCGTTCCAGGCGAGTTTCAACAGTTCTTGTCGAGGCAACACTCCGAAGTCGGAATAGTGGGCGCGGATATCCGTCCACCTGACCACCGTATCGCAAAACAAAAGGAAACCGTAGGCTATTCGCAGCAGGGCCAGGCTACGCATATCGATCTGAAAGACATGAGCCCCGGGCCAACGTCGACCCTGGGCCGGCCCCGCCGATTCTCGCAAGGCCCCCTCCTGAGGCGCTGTCTCCTCGCTCAACACCTTGTTATATGCGCCCAAAAAGTCGTTCTCTAAACTTTACCCCACAGCCGCGCGGCTAAAAGGGGCGAAGAAGGCCCCCTTGGGTCGTGTGCCGGACGTCCTCAAACCGCCTCTTGGTGTTGAGAAATATGAGCGCCGGTATAGGATTTCCCCAAACCGCTAGCGCAACCTATCTTGTTAGGGGTTTGGTGTATGGTGAATTCTCAACACACGGATATGGTGGAATGTCCGTCGGATCTTGCCGAGATCGCAGAAGATCGGTTTTACAACGAAGATATCGCTCCCACAACACTTGAGCGACGAACCTGGGACAAGTGGCACATCGCGGCTCTGTGGGTTGGAATGAGCGTCTGTGTTCCCACCTACATGCTCGCCTCTTCCCTGGTCCAGAGCGGCATGGACTGGAAACAAGCTATAGGAACAGTGTTTCTAGCCAATCTTCTGGTGCTCGTCCCCATGATTCTTAACGCCCACGCCGGGACAAAATTCGGCATTCCGTTTCCGGTCTATTGCCGCACCGCCTTCGGGCTGGTAGGCGCCAACGTACCGGCTTTGATGAGAGGCCTGGTAGCTTGTGGCTGGTTTGGTATCCAGACCTGGATTGGGGGGTCGGCAATGTACGAAATGTTGGCGGCTATGATGCCCTGGGTCAAAGACGCCCAGGCTCTGCCGCTTATCGGTGAAAACCCATGGCAGTTCGCCTGCTTCCTCGCTTTCTGGGTGCTCAACATGGCCATTGTTTGGCGCGGTATCGACTCTATTCAATTTCTGGAAAAGTGGGGAGCTCCGTTTCTGATCTTCATCGGCTTCGCGCTCCTGGTTTGGGCTTACCTCAAGGCCGACGGGTTCGGGCCCATGTTGAGCGAGCCGTCCAAACTCAACAGCTGGGGAGAGTTCATGGCCGTGTTCGCCCCGGGCCTCACCGCGAATGTGAGCTTCTGGGCCACCTTGTCCCTCAATATCCCCGACTTCACAAGATTCGCCCGCTCCCAAAAAGATCAGGTGATGGGACAGGCCATGGGCCTGCCCCCTACCATGACCGCTTTCGCTTTCATCGGGGTCGCCGTCACTTCGGCCACCGTAGTCATCTATGGGGAGCCGATTTGGGATCCCATTCAACTCCTGGGACGAATCGGAAAAGGCTCGCCTTTCATCGTATTTCTTTCCATGAGCGCTTTTGCTATCGCCACACTCACCACCAATCTGGCTGCCAACGTGGTCTCCCCGGCCAACGACTTTGCTCACCTGGCTCCCAAATATATCACCTTCCGAATCGGCGGCTTGATAACGGGAGTCTTGGGCATCTTCATTTGCCCCTGGTATCTCCTGGCACGTCCTGATGCCTATATTTTCACCTGGTTGGGCGGATACGGTTCTTTGCTTGGATCTATCGGAGGGATCTTGCTGGTGGAGTACTGGCTCATCCAGAAACGCAACCTGGAACTACGAGATCTCTATCGGGCAGGTGGAAAGTACCCTACCTGGCGTCCGCTGGCCATTCTCGCCTTCTTTTTGGGCGCCGCCCCTTGCGTCCCAGGCTTTCTCAACAGCATCGGAGTTCTTCAATTGGCCGATGGGTTCTTCAAAACTCTCTATGGGTACAGTATCTTTGTGTCAGCGGGCACGGCCGCCGTGCTCCATCTGATCTTCAGCCTATCGCGGAGAGGTGAATAAAACTGGAACATTTCTGGCTACAAGGACCGGTGCAATTCGGGCTTCAGCACAGCCCCTACTCCTATCCTCGATGCCCCGGTTGCGGTCTCCACGAGGCCGAACTCCGAGGCTCCACCCATGTGGGTTGCCCCCTGTGCTACGAAACCTTTCCCGAACTGATCGGTACAATCGTTTGGGAACACCAGCGTTCAGCCGTTCACCACGGGCGAGTTCCCTACTCTCCTGAGGTGAGGTTCCACATTCGTAGAGAAGCTTATTTGAATGCTCTTGAAAAAGCTCGACTTGACAACCAACAGGAAGAGGTCAAGTTCTTGACCGACCTCCTACAACTGCTCGACTCCCACTATGGGTAGCAACCCTCTTCAACAACCGTACTGGCTAAGAAGCGACGACGCGCCCCACGACGTAGTTCTCTCCACTCGTTACCGCCTGGCGCGCAATCTTCACGGGGTGCCTTTCCCCTCTCGTGCCGACGCGGCCCTGCGAGAGGTCATTCTCGACCGAGTCGGTCGGGCTTTCCGCTATGAACTTCCTCACTGGAGACTGGTGAGAGCCGACCAAGTATCGCCCCTCATGCGGGAAGTGTTCTTTGAGAAACACCTTATCTCAAGCCAACTCAAAGATCATCCCGACGGCTCTATGATCTGCTTTTCACCGGAAGGCCGCTTCTCCGTCATGGTCAACGAAGAAGATCATTTGAGATTTCAGTTTCTCCTGCCGGGTTTCCAGCTCAGAGATTCCTGGCGCGAACTTCTTGAGGTGGAGTCTCGAATCGAGCGATGGGTTGATTTTGCTTTCCATGAACAGTTCGGCTATCTCACCAGTTGTCTCACCAACGTGGGAACCGGACTGAGAGCCTCCGTCATGCTTCACTTGCCGGCACTCTCATGGACCGGAAGCTTGCCCTCGACCATCAACCTATGGCCGGACCAAGCGGTGGAATTCCGAGGGCTGTTCGGGGAAGGCAGCAGTATGAACGAGAGTTTTCTCCAACTTTCCAACAAGACGACCCTGGGCGCAGACCTGGAAACTTTCAATCACCGCGTCCTCCAATCGGCGGAAAAATTGATCATGATGGAACGAAGAAGCCGCGAACAGCTTTTGTCCAGACATCGCCTCCAACTGGAAGACACGATATTCCGCGCCTTGGCGACGCTCGGGGCTGCTCGTATCATGACCTCATCCGAGGCAACGGCCCATCTGAGCATGGTCCGCTTAGGTGCCTGTCTCGGTTTGCTCAACCAGTTTCCACCCATGACGCTCCTACGGTTGCTGGTGGGCATTCGCCCGGCCCACCTCCAGTTGGAGGCTCAACGCCCACTGGACCCGGACGAACGAGATGAGTGGAGAGCGACCTATATAAGAAGTCAAATCGAACACCTTGTGGAAGATAAGAGCGATGGATAGTGTCCTGACAGAAGCAGAGTACCTCCTGAAAATGAGAGATTATCAAGCGGCCGTCGACTGCATTCGAGCCGCCGACCCCTCACAAGATCGGGAGGTTCAGGCCCTTCGCAGACGTTTTCTAGCCTGGGCCACCCTCGCTACCGGCGAGACCACCCAGGCCTACGAACTCTTCTGGTCATGCGCTCACCACGAGGGCGCAAGAGCGGGCATCCTCCTTCTCACCGTTCTGGCCGGACAGGTCGAGACTGCGGTCACCAATTGGCGAAGATATTGCGACAAACTTCCCCATCCGCCGCTATCCTTGCCGGACAAAGAGTGGCACACGCCTGCCGTGGTCCGACCTGCCCTTATGATCTTGGAAAACTATCCTTTCCCGGAGCGAAGCACCGACAAAGGGGCAGCCGCCGTCTACCAGGCTCTGCTCCATCAGACTCAAGGCAACGCTTCCGAAACCTTTCGCACCCTGGGGCGGGTGACCGACTACTACCTGCCGGCCCAGCTTCTTAGAGACAAGTGGATGGACGGGCTACTGTGTCTACCTTTGCCTAAGAACTCGCCAGAGACAGCCGCCGAGTCCAGCAGGCCCCAGGAACGATCAACGACCAGCCTGCGAGGGCACCGAGCTGAAGATGTGGTGGCTAAAGCGGTCCAGATCTTACTCTATCCAGACATCGAACTTCTCCAGGGCCAGTGCGAGACAGCGCTTCAAGAGGGGCGATACCTGGAAGCTCTGGAGGCGCTCAGACGCATGCTTTTTCTGGACCCGCAGCATACACCCAGCTTGGAGAAACGATGGCGCTTGTATCTCATGCTGGAAGAACCGGATGCGGCCAAAGCAGACCTCTTCTATCTCATGGACCTTTACGAACGAGAAAAACAGATCCTTGCATGCCAGCGCGTGGCCGCCCAGACGCTGGACCTTTTTCCCGAAGATGAGAGAGCTCTCTTGAAAATGTGTTTTTTGCAGGCTCGTCTGGACTGCCCCACAGAGCTTGCCCTCTATGGCAGAAAGCTTTTGGCTCTGTGTCGCAAGAACGATCTTCATGAACGTGCCAACAGTTATCGACGCTGGCTTCTGCGCCAGTCGCTCAGCCTCGATGACCGAACAGATTTTGAAGTCGGCTGACCCGCATCTGAAAAAGTGTGAACCAGATCACAGAATCTTCTCGTCACTCTCTCTAGCATGAAACGAGGGTCAGTATGCGACCCAAAGAGTCACAGGTGCATCATCTCACGAAATCGCACCGCTCTGAAGAAAGAGAGAGAATGTCCGAACCGAATCAGAACCTTCTCCGCCTATCCTACAACGAGTTGATGGAACTTCTGGACAAGAGCTCCGTCCTCGAAGGGTACCAAGCAGAAGCTTTCGCTCGCGCCCTGCGCGACGTCCCCCTTTATGAAAACGAGTCTCAGCTCCAGCTCATTCACAGCAAAGCCGTCCTTTCCAGAATGCAAGAAACCTTTGATTTCGAAGAAGCTCTGGTCTTATCCCATGTGCAAGAGACCGTTCCCTCGTTTTATCTCAGCCTGACCCTCCGTCAGACCTTCGCCCGCGGGCTCGTTGTCTCGGCCCAGAAGAATCCCACCAGGAACGTCCTGGATAGGGCCCTTGACCGTGTGGCCAAACTTCCCAGCTTCAATTCCTGCCCCATCCTCCAGCGGTGCGCCGGAGAACTGCTTTTGGAAGGGGTTGCCTCCTCCACCAGCCCCGAGGAAGCAACCCACTTTCTCTCTCAGTTCCAGAAATTGCCGGGCATGAACTTTTGCCGGGAGCTTCAGAAGATTCAGGAGTGCGCCAAGCGGGAAGCTAAACGCGCGGGCCGAGACCCCATTGTGAAGATCGATCTCAACCAGAGGTTGGCCGCGCCCGTGAAAGTGGTGGCCAAACTGTTCGGGATGGGCGATTTCCGAATGCGTGTAGAGGTGAGAGGCCTGGAGTACTACGACCAGGTGGTTGTGAGAGTCCCGGCATTCACCGAGCGAGCGGCCCGCAAAGCGGCCAACAAATTCATTCTAGATTTCCTGCGAAAACAGAGCGGCGACGACGAGAAAAAGAGCGCCAAGATTTTAGACGTGTTCCCCCCCGGTTCTCCCTGGGAATCGGGTCGCCATCCCGTCTTGAATCTCAAATAGCGAGCAACTACGGAAACCCTACCTAGCGCCAGGCGCCGGACAAGCCATTGAGTCCGGCGCTTTTTTTGTGCCCTGGCCGTGCCCGAGAAAGGCTACTCAAGTCAGGCGTAAAATCTTGCCAGGGTGAGGCTCCGACAAAAGTTCCTAACACTCGTGGCAGCTCTCCTGATTCTGGTCCTCGGCGGTAGCTTCGTCTTTCTCTTTCGAGATCTGCGAAGTGAGTTCGAGCGAAATTTTTCTGAAGACCTGGAGAGTTCGGCGGCTGCTTTTCGGGCTCAGGAGCGTCAGCGCTTCCAAAGCATGGAGGTGATCGGGAGCTTTTTAGAGAGCTCACCCAGCTTTCGGAATGTCCTCCGCCGCTCCGACTATCAGACCATGCATCAATACCTGTTGGATGTGAACGGTTCTATGCAGGTCACCCTCTTGATCCTTACCGACGCCTCGGGCAAACTGCTCAACCGAACCGACAGGGAAGGCGAACAGGGCACCGACCTTTCCGGCCAAATCCCCATTCAGGGTGCACTCAACGGCGAATCTATTCGCGATTATTGGTTAGAAGACGATAAGCTCTATCAAGTGGTCTCTCTACCCCTGGTGGACTCTCACGATTATGTGGACGGAAGCCTGACTCTTGGCTTTGAAATTAACAAGAGTTTCCTGACCTCACTGAAAAAAGAGCTAGGTGGCGAGGTGGGCTTCCAGGTGGGTGAGAGCTGGAGTCTCACCACCAGTGACAAGCTCGATAATCCGAATTCCCCTCAACTTCTGACCCGGCGTCTGCCTCTCTCCGATGAACCATCGACTCAAGCCCACAAAGTCTTTCTTCTTGGCAAAAGCTTAGAACCGGTCCAACGTTTCGTGCAGAGCTCTCAACTCAAATTGGCCACACTAGGCGTGGTCGCCCTAATACTGGCGCTTCTCATCAGCCTCCCGCTCATCGGCCGGATGACCAACCCCGTGGAACTGTTGGAGAAGGCCCAGGCCGAAATGAGAACGATTTTCACAGCCAACCTCGACGGACTCCTCGCCACCGACGAAAAGGGATTGATCACGACCTGCAATCCTGCCGCCACGGTGGCTCTGGGACGGCCCGAAAAGGACCTCGTAGGATATCCCATAACCGAGAAACTACCCGCCTCACTTCACCAACAGTTGGAGTCGACGCCGGGAGTCTCTCAGACAGCAACCTTCTCCCGACAAGGTCGTGACTTCAAACTCTACCGAACATCCGTTCGCATCGACGATTCCGATCTCTTAGGCAACATTTTCCTATTCCATGACATCACCCGGGAAAGAGAACGGGAGAAACTGTTTGAGCAATTCCTGGAGAGTCTGGACTCCCGTTTGACCGAAGAGATGGAGCAACTCGAGCTCTCTATCGATCTCAAGAACCTGAAACTCTGGCACCAACTGAAACGAGACTCTTGGAGGCCCAGACTCAAGCGTGTCCATCTCGACAAACTCCATAGCTCGCTCTCCTCCACATGGCCTGAAGAACCGCGCCTACAACTCGATTTCCCCTCCCATCGGGATGAGTATGTCGCGGCCGACGAAGATAGCCTGATAATCCTTCTTCAGAACCTTATCCAGGCCGGACTTTCCCAGGCT
>JYMV01020587.1_pt1 | contig 11742 bp, 8 predicted proteins | sample 338911 | NCBI WGS metagenome assembly JYMV01 (sample SAMN03354496, study PRJNA234377) | hydrothermal vent metagenome | biome: Deep sea; feature: Hydrothermal plumes at the Eastern Lau Spreading Center, Western Pacific Ocean; material: Seawater | place: Tonga | collected 2009 | depth 2000 m m
CCCTGCTAAGGAAGGAAAGCCGGGGTGGGCATTTCCGCACAGATTTCCCGAAACGTGATGACGAAAACTTTCTCCATCATTCATTGGTCTTCGATACCCCGGATGGGCCAGTAGTTAAACCAAAATCGGTCGTGATCACCAAATACCAACCCGCAGAAAGAACTTATTAATGGCGACTTTCAGGATCAAGCGCTTCAATCCGGAAAAACAACCGGAACCTTATTACGAGGATTTCCAATTGGCCATTCCACCGAAGGCCACGCTTCTGGATTGCATGAACCAGATCAAGTGGACTTTGGATGGAAGTTTCACTTACCGGATGTCCTGCCGGAGTGCGATATGCGGATCCTGTGCGGTCAAGTCAAACGGTCACGCCCTGCTGGCTTGCCAGCGTCAGGCCGAACACCTTGTAGATGACAACGATACCATCACGCTGGAACCTTTGGGCAATATGAAGCCAATAAAAGATCTGGTGGTCGACTTCACGCCATTTTGGGACAAGATCAACAAGATCAAACCTTATCTGCAACCCAAAGAAGCCCCGCCGGAAAAAGAACAACACCAATCCCCGCAAGAATTCCTGCTGATAGATGAGTCGAGCACCTGCATCCAGTGCGGTGCCTGCTACTCCGACTGCAATACGCTGGAAGTGGATGACAATTTCCTCGGTCCTGCGGCCCTGGCCAAGGCCCAGAGGTTTGTCGGTGATTCCCGCGACTCGCAAACCCTCGAACGGGTCAAAGAGCTCAGTGAACCGGGAGGCATCTGGGATTGCACTCATTGTGGCGAATGCGTTGAGCGTTGCCCGAAACCGGCCCGTCCGTTTGACCGGATCAAGGAAATCATGACTGTGGCCCTGGAGCATGGTGTGCACAACAATAACGGAGCCCGGCACGCTCTTTCCTTTTTTAATTCGGTTAAAAGAAGCGGTAACCTGAATGAAAGCAGGATTCCCGTAGAGTCGATGGGATTTTTCAATATTCCAGGACTGCTTAGCCTGATTCCGGTTGGGCTCAGAATGTTTCTCAAAGGCAAGGTTCCGCCAATCATCCATCATTCCATTGAGGAAGTGGATGACGTAAAACGAATTTTCAAGGAGTTGGATCAATGAAGTTTGCCCTGTTTACAGGATGCGTTGCCAAAGGGGCGACTCGGGAATTGATGCTTTCCACCCACAAGGCCGCCGAAGGTCTCGGTTTTGACTTTATAGAAATGAAAAGCGCTTCCTGCTGTGGTGCCGGGGTCGTTTCCGAAAAAAGCCCCCTGCTTGCCGACGCGCTCAACGCACGTTCGTTTTCCATCGCCGAAAAACAGGGACTCGATATAGTCACCATCTGCTCCACCTGCCAGGGCACCTTGAAAAAAACCGAAGCTCACCTCAATGAGGATGCTGAATATAAAAAGAAGGTCAACGATATCCTCCAGGAAGGCGGACACCAGTATAGTGGCAAGACGCGTATCAAACATTTCGCCAACATCCTTGCCACCGAAGAGGGCATGGCAAGGTTGAAGGAACGTATCAAAAAGCCCCTGACCGGATTAAAAGTTGCCGCGTTTTATGGCTGTTACGTCCTGCGTCCCTCAGAACGCTCGGACTTCGAGAATCCGGATAACCCGACCGGTATGGAAGATATTTTTGCAGTGCTGGGTGCCACACCCGTATATTATCCCAGCCGCATCAAATGCTGTGGCTTTCCTATTATCATGATGAATAAAAACGCTTCGCTGGATATGTCGGGCAACGCCCTGCTGGATGCGATTGAGCACGGCGCCGACGTGGTGGCGACCGGGTGTCCGCTCTGTCACCTCAGTCTCGATTCCTATCAGCCGGAAATCGAAATCATGCAAAAGACCAAAAACTCCATCCCCATTTTACATCTTCCTCAATTGGTTGCCCTGGCATTGGGTTATTCCCCCGATGAACTGGGCATGAACAAACACATCGTCTCCACCCTCAAAATCAACGAAATTTTAACTGCTAAAGCTTAGTACTTTTAGCGCCCTCTTTCTCAAAGACTCAAGCCCGATCATTTGAGGGGTTTTGATGTTTTACCACTAGGGTCTGTCGTCATTGTGAGCAAAGCGCTGGCACGTCCCCTTAAAGGGAAAGCAATCCAGTCAGGCTTAACCACAAATAAACACAGATGGACACTGGTTTTGGGAAGGGTTGGGGTTTTAAACTCCCTCTTTCTAAAAGAGGGAGCAAAAAAAACTTCTCCTCCCTATTGCCGGACGGGTTAATATCTCTCCGTTAATGTTTTAAGGGGCGATTATTTGGAAGCTTCATTCAAAAGGCAGGTGATTGTTCTGGGTGTGGGTGCTGTGGTTTTTCTGGCACTCCTTGTCATGCCGACACCGGAAGCTTTAACGCCCGAGGGACAACGCATGCTGGCGGTGACCGCGCTCATGGCCATCTGGTGGATCGGTGAGGGCACTTCGATTGCTGTGACCGCGCTTTTACCTTTAGTATTATTCCCCCTGCTTGGCATCCTGCCCAGTAAACTGGTGGCGCCCAATTATGGCAACCACCTGATCTTTTTATTTCTGGGCGGATTCATGATCGCTCTTGCCTTGGAAAAATGGAATTTTCACAAACGTCTGGCGTTGTGGATTATTTTGGCAATTGGCACTCAGCCTCAGCGTATTGTTCTGGGATTCATGACCGCCACGGCTTTTATGTCGATGTGGATCTCCAACACCGCCTCGACCATGATGATGCTCCCGGTTGCTATGGCGGTGGTGCGGCAAATTGCCCTCGATGGGTCTTTGAAAGGTAAGAAAAATGATGTAACCCGCCAAACCATAGAGAATGGATTGGGGCTCGTTCTCATGCTGGGTTTGGCCTATTCTGCCAGTATCGGGGGGGTGGGCACTCTCATTGGTACTGCGCCTAATATTGTTTTTGCCGGTTTTTATAAAAAATTGTTTCCTGAGAATCCGGAAATCACTTTTTTTTCGTGGATGGTGCTGGCGGTTCCCGTAGTGATGGTTTTTATTCCCATTGTATGGATGTATTTGTGCCGCTTTGTGTCCCCCGTTCGGCTGGGAAGCATTTCCGGCGGAAGTCATGAAATCATTCAACGGGAACTCGATGGTTTAGGCTCAATCAACCGTGCTGAAAAAATCGTGGCGGCGGTGTTCTGTCTCACTGCCTTTTTATGGATATTTCGCAAACCCATTTCACTTGGGGAATTTGTAATCCCGGGTTGGTCGGAACTGTTTGTCCATCAACAGTACCTGCACGATTCCACCGTGGCCATGGCAATGGGTATATTGCTCATGCTTCTTCCTGTTAATGGGGTAAAAGGGCTGGTTGTAAATGGAAAAAGGGAGTGGTTTGCCTTGGACTGGAATACGGTGCAGTCGAAAATTCCCTGGGGAATTTTACTTTTGTTCGGCGGCGGCTTTGCACTGGCAAGTGGTTTTGGCGCAACCGGACTCGATAAATGGATAGGCGATAAACTCACCGGTGTCGCGGGTTGGCCTTTGTGGGCGGTGGTGCTTACCATTTGTCTTGCTGTGACATTTTTGACTGAGCTGACGTCTAACACCGCTACCACAACGATGATCCTTCCCATCCTCGGCATGGCGGCCGTTGCGGCGACGGTACACCCCCTGTTTTTTATGCTGCCGGCAACGCTTGCCGCCTCGTTTGCGTTCATGTTGCCGGTGGCGACCCCGCCGAATGCCATTGTGTTTGGTAGCGGTTGGGTGAGCGTACCCCAAATGTCACGCGCCGGTCTCGTCCTTAACTTTGTTGGAGCGGGAATTGTGACCACCGCCGTTTTGCTGATTGTAAAAGGCTTGTTCCTTTCTTAAAGGTAGAAAACATGAAGAGTTTCATGTTGGAATAGTGGGTTGTTTTTGGGGAAGGAATATTTTAAATGTGGTTCCTTTTTCGGGCACGCTTGATACTTGGATCGACCCATGATGGCGCTGGACGATTTTTTTGCAGATCGCAAGGCCTATACCGGTTCCCTCATAAGCGTTCCGGCCATGCAGTCTTTCAAACGGTTTGAAAATTCTTTCAAAATATTTTTCTTCAATTCTAATTCCGTTATCTGCAACCTCAATCGACCATGTTTCTGTTTCCTTAGAATAGGAACTGGTTAGGTTGACGACCGGGGCAACGTCATGTTGGTGGTATTTGAGGGAATTGGAAATCATGTTTTGGAATAAAACCTGGAGTTGGCTATGGTTTCCCTCCAGGGTCGGAAGGTTTCCCACATGTATTGTTCCGTTACATTCCTTGATTTTTCGCTCGAAATCCTCCTTCACCGCCGAAACAATTAAACCTAAGTCCACTATTTTGTTTTTTTAATTGAATTTTTGAAATCTTTGAGTATTCCAGAAGAGCATCGATGAAATTTTTCATCCGTACAGTAGCCTTCTGCATTCGATTCACGTATTCCTTCCCTTTTACATCAATGCTGATAGAAGTTTCTATAAGACGGTCTCCAAAGGTTGTAATCTTGCGTAATGGCTCCTGAAGATCGTGGGAAGCAAGGTGAGCAAAATCTTCCAAATCCTTATTACTTCTCTCCAATTCAGCAGTATAAAATTTTAAGAGCTCATCGGAATGTTTGCTCTCTGTAATATCCGCCCCGTAAATATTTGCATAGTTGGCACCCTCAATATATGCAATCATCATCAAGTAATGCCGTTCGTTTACGATACTCTCGACCGCTTTGCTGGATTGCGATGAAATCACTTCTGTGACCAGACTGTGCCAGGATGCAGGAACGGTTTGACCCATATCAACATTCCAGGTTTGCAATAATTGTAAGCTGGGTTTATTTGCATACAGCAATTTACCTTGTTCTGAAACCCGCAAAACAGGGTGAGGGTCTTCATCCGGAAATCTTGATAGGGCTCTGATTTTTTCTTCCGCACGCTTGTGTTCGGTTATATCCTTCCCGATGACAACGAATCCTTTGATCTCCTTGTCAATACCAAAATGAGGATAGTAGCGGATGTCCATATACACTTTTCCTGGGGCTGGAAAATCAAACCATTCTTGATAGTTAACTTCCTCACCACCCAAACAACTGTCGGCATTGGGTTTTATTACCTCATTAAAAAACTCCTCTCCAAAATCGCTAACCGCTTTTTTCCCAATCATCTGGTCATACGTTTTCTACATTATCTTCAGGTACGCCGGGTTAGCGGCAAGGTAGGCATAATCAATGATCTCGCTTTGTTGTAGTTTTATTTCCGTGTTCCGGTAAGAAGAAACTGCCAGGACCAATCCCCCGCTGTAAGCCATCAGGCGAAGAAGATGCCACCACCAAGCGGCATCCCATAATTGAGAAAGCTCAAACAATATCCCGGCGGCTCCAAACAGCGAGCAGTGGATTGCAAAAAGGTAATCGCTCCGTGCGCTAGAGGCTTGATAATGGACCATGAAAAAACTGGCCGCAATTAAAAACCCGATCCTGCCAAGGATATTGAGCGCCCTCGCCAAAGGTGAAAACTTCCCTTGTACCACCATTTCAGGGATAAATTCGCCAAAAAGTATCGATAAAATCCCCAAGGCGGTTATTCCGAAAATCAGGGTCAGGGGAAGGCATTTGACCGGTGGAGAATCGCTGATTTGCCCTGGCAACCAAACCAGCGGAAAAAATAATCCACCCGCAAATTGGGCTGTGCTATGTAACCGTACGAAGAGATTTCCGGGCGAAACTGCGGCATGAAAAATATTCAAAGTTCCCATGCTGATTAAGGCGCATGCCATCCACACCTGATGAGCCTTTTCGGATTGGCGAATTTTTTCAGTCAGAAGGATTCCTGACAAGGTGGAGCAATGAAACCGCCCAAACCTTCTATAACCGAATGAAGGGGTTCGTGCGGCAGACGCCAGTTCGGAACAAATGAAACGGAAGCTAAACTCCCCAGAATGGGTAGAGCAATGCCAACGGCAAGAACGATCAGAATAGGCTGGATTAATTTTGGGGGACTCACGAGACAACCTTCCAATTCCTTGATCGGCTTAGGGAACAAATTCTATAAACATGCCGAGATCTTTCCTGCTTTTCCTAAATGCCAAAAATCATATTTATCATTCCATGATTAAAACCAGGATTTCTCCTTTGATATTTAAAGTCCTTCGAAAACTTGCCCTGACAAAGCGAACCATCGTTGGAAGCTAGAATATTTAATAGAAACTAACATGCATTGTAATATATATTGATTCTCTTGTAAATGAAATACTTTTTGCAAAGGGGTTTTTCGAGAATAGACCCCTAAACAGTGGAAAGGGTAAGTTTTGAGTAGGAAACTTCCTGTCTGCAGGTGGGAGAGTTGACTGGATTCAACGCGGGTCTTTGTACACTCCATGGGGATAGTTGATTTAAGGTCGGCAAACTGGTATTTAGTGTTGTCATGGAGCCCGCCAATTTCGTACATCTTCACCTTCACACTTCCTACAGTTTGCTGGATTCTTCGATCCGCCATTCTGCCTTGTTTAAAAGGGCGGAAGAGTTTGGCATGCCTGCCGTCGCAATGACCGACCATGGCAACATGTTCGGGGCAGTGGAATTTTATAACGCGGCCCGAAAATATGGCATTAAGCCGATTATCGGGTGCGAGGTGTATGTCGCACCTGAGAGCCGACACGTGAAAACCTCCAAGGAAAATCTCCGGGATGCGTCTTACCACCTCATCCTTCTTTCTGAAAATGAGAAGGGTTATAAAAATCTTTTAAAGCTGGTGACCAAGGGATATCTGGAAGGGTTCTATTACAAACCACGTATTGACAAGGAACTCTTAGTGGAATATTCGGAAGGATTGATCGCCTTGAGTTCCTGTGTTCGTGGGGAGGTCGCCCATAACGTGAACCGGGAGAATGTTCCCCGAGCTATCAAGGTGGCTAGCCAGTATGTGGAGATCATGGGCGAGGGCAACTTTTTTCTCGAACTGCAGAACCACCAACTGGAAAACCAAGACCGGATCAACAAGGAAATCATTGGCATCGGTAAAAAGCTGGGGCTCCCGGTGGTGGCCACCAATAATTGTCACTATATTGACCGGGAAGACTATAGGGCGCATGAAATTCTGTTGTGCCTCCAGACGGGAAAAACCATCAGTGACCCTTACCGCATGCAGTACCCCTCGGATGAATTCTATTTCAAATCGCCAAAAGAAATGATCGCCCTTTTCAAGGAGACCCCCGAGGCGATTGAGAATACCTTGAAAATTGCCGAGCGTTGTGAACTGGAGCTGGAGTTTGGCAAGCTCAACTTACCGGAATACCCCATCCCGGAATCTTATACCCTCGAGACTTATCTTGATGAACGGTCCCGTGAGGGTTTGAAAAAGAGGTTCGAAGAACTGGCGGGGCGGAAGATCGAATTTGACCGGGAAGCCTATGAAAAGAGGTTGGACCGGGAGCTTGGGATCATCAATAAGATGGGGTATCCCGGCTATTTTCTCATTGTGTGGGATTTTATCCACTACGCCAATGAAAATGGGATTCCGGTCGGACCCGGTCGCGGTTCCGCGGCGGGCAGTGTGGTGGCTTATGCTCTCAAAATTACCGATATCGATCCTCTGCAATACGATTTGCTGTTTGAGCGGTTCTTGAATCCGGAACGGGTAAGTATGCCGGATATTGATATCGACTTCTGCATGGAGGGGCGGGATGATGTGATCAAATATGTCACTGAGAAATATGGAGGGGACCAGAACGTGACTCAGATCATCACGTTCGGGAGTATGAACGCAAAGGGAGTAATTCGTGATGTCGGACGGGTTCTGGATATGACCTATGGCGAGGTTGATAAGTTGGCGAAATTGGTTCCCAACAAGCTGAACATCACTCTTAAGGACGCGTTCAAGGAAGAACCGCAATTTGAAAAACTGCGCAAGGAAAACCCGAAAGTCGCTGAACTGCTGGATATCGCCGAAAATCTGGAAGGGCTACAGCGTCACTGCTCGACCCACGCGGCGGGCGTGGTCATTTCATCCAAAGCTCTTACGGAGTTTTGCCCCCTTTATAAAGGTAGTAATGACGAAGTGGTGACTCAGTATGCCATGGGCAGTGTGGAAAAACTGGGCCTGCTGAAGATGGATTTTCTGGGGTTGAGAACCCTGACGGTGATCGATAATGCTTTGAAAATGATTCAACAGTCGAAAAATATCGAGCTGGATATCGGCGCCATTCCCATGAATGATCCTGCTACCTTTAAGCTCCTTTGCGAGGCGAAAACGCTTGGGGTTTTCCAGTTGGAAAGTTCGGGGATGCGCGACCTGCTTAAAAAATTAAAGCCGGACGGTTTTGAGGACATTATCGCCCTTTTGGCGATGTACCGGCCGGGGCCCCTGGAAAGCGGCATGGTCGATGATTACGTCAAGCGCAAGCACGGGACGATGGAGGAAAAATATGACCTGCCACAGTTGGAGTCCATTCTCAAGGAAACGCATGGGGTCATTCTTTATCAGGAGCAGGTGATGAAGATCGCCAGTGTGCTTGCCGGGTTCAGCCTGGGCGATGCGGACCTGCTACGAAGGGCAATGGGTAAGAAGAAACCGGAAGAGATGGCCGCCCAGCGCGAAAAATTTATGGAAGGTGCGCGGGCTAAAAAATTTAATAAAATAAAATCGGAAAAGATTTTTAACCTGATGGAAAAATTTGCCGGATATGGATTCAATAAGTCGCACAGCGCAGCATATGCGCAGATCTCCTACCAGACCGCCTTCCTGAAAGCCCATTATCCGCTGGAATTTTTTGGTGCCTTGATCACCAGCGATATGGATAACACCGATAAGGTCATTCGCTATATCCATGATTGCCGTGAAATGACTATTACCGTGCAACCCCCGGATGTGAACCTGAGCCATCGCGACTTCTCGGTATCCGAAAATATACTCGTCTTTGGTCTAGGGGCCATTAAAAATGTCGGGGGCAAAGCCATCGACAATATTATCGAGGCAAGGAAGGGGCTGAGCCGGTTCACATCAATGGAGCAATTATGTGAGAACGTGGATATGCAGTTGGTCAACAAGCGGGTATTTGAGGGTTTGATTAAAAGTGGTGCCTGCGACTCTCTGGGCCAAAGCCGAGCCGGGATGATGAAAGAACTTCAAACCTGTATGGAACGGGGACAGGCCAAACAAAGAGACCAGCAGTTGGGACAGTCCAGCATGTTCGATTCGTTTGAGGTCGATGTTGAGGAAGATAACCAATCTGTTGACAATGTTGAGGAGTGGAGCGATACCGATCGGCTCAGGTTGGAAAAGGAAAGCATCGGATTTTATATCACAGGCCATCCGCTGGATGGGTTTACCCGAGAGTTATCCTGGTTCACCGATGCGACTTCGGCATCCATCGCGGAAGCGGCAAACGGTAAAACCGTTAGTCTGGCGGGAATCCCGATCAAGCATCTTTCTAAAACTACCCGCAGGGGCGATAAGATGGGGATCATTACCCTTGAGGATTTGCAGGGATCGGTGGAGGTGATCCTTTGGCCTGAAATATACAGTCAGGCCCAGTCGCTTTTACTAGAGGAAGAACCGCTTCTGGTAAAAGGTGAGGTGGACTCCGAAGGCAACCTGCCGAAAGTCATCGCCAAAGAGGTTTTTCCGCTTGCACAAGCCAAACAGCATTTTCACGGCCGAGTCATGATCCATTTCAGGACACTGGGATTGGAGCGCGAAACCCTGGTGGCAGTGAAGGGGATTCTCGCCTCCCATAAGGGCAACAATGACACTCGCCTGCATTTCATCTTTCCGGATGACAAGGAACGTGTGGTCACGGTGTCGGAGGAATTGCGCATTCAACCTTCTGATGAAGTGATCCAGCAGATCCAGGCCCTTCTGGGAGAAGATGCCATTTTGTTTGAATAGCAGGAATGCGTCGTGAAAAGTTTTATTTTTCTGGCCATTGCAAAGGTGTCCCCGACTGGGATTGGATTTGCCTGCCTATCGCCTCAATTATGGATTGCGCTACGTCATTCTTGGGGTGAAAAGGAATTTTCAAGAGTTCGCCATTTTTAGCGGTGATTTCGAAAATCGTTGTTTTAGGGATTCCAACAAGCAGGCCGGGAAGAAACAGGGTGGTAGTTACCAGCGTGGATTCAACATCATTCCAGGCAATGGCGGTTTGGGATTGAAGCGGAAAATGCCAGCGGGAAAAATGCATGGCCACTCCCTCTTTGCCTAAGGTCGCAAAGAATTTTCTCGGAAAAAGCTCGCGGACTGAAAATAATATCTGTAGAACCTTTCCCAGTCCCCACAGCATAAAAATGCACGCACCACTAATCATGAAAAGTGTTCCCGTTGTTCCATGCCCGGAAAACAAGAAAGCGACCAGGAAGTAAGCCACAACCATGATAAACAGGAGAATCGGGGCTAGAATGAAAGCGCTATAGAGTCCCAAACTGTATAGCGGAAGGCCTGTGGGTAGGGCCACGGTCACCCCACATCCTGCATCCAGCAGGGTCGAAGCCTTTGCCTGCTCCTCATTTTGTGTGATGAAGTCTAATCCGATGGCGTAATTGGATTGCGCCCATTTTACCTTGCTCATATCTTTTTGGGAGTTGGTCACGGGTTTGTGCGATAATGCTTTTTTACATAGAATGATTCTTTTTTTATAATATTACAGGAAATATGGAAGTTACGGAATTCTCGTTGAAATATTTTACGGATGTCCTTACCAACGGCTTGACGGTGGTGACGGTGGAAATGCCGCATATTCACACCATGGAAGTATCGATGTTTGTCCGAGCGGGTTTGCGATTTGAAAATGAGGAGAACAATGGAATCTCCCATTTTCTGGAACATATGCTATTCCGGGGAAACCGGAAGTACGGCGATTCGATCTCCCTGAATATGGAATTCGAGAATATCGGCCGGGATCTTCGTGCCTCCACTCTTGGTGAATACACGCAATACGGGTTTAGTCCGCATATTTCGTGGTTGGAAAAGGGAATAGAACTCTTTTCCGAGTTCTTTTCTTCCCCGACATTTCCGGAGATTGAGCTGGAGCGTGGAATCATTCTTGAGGAGTACTATGAAGATCTCAACGAAGAGGGCGTGAATGTAGACATCAACAACCATGCATGCAAACTGCTTTATCCTGGAACACCGATGTCCTGGCCCACCATTGGGACGGAAGGGACAATTAAAATGATTACTGTGGAGATGTTAAGGGACTACTACAACGCCCATTACGTTCCCGGCAACATGGTTTTGGCGATGGCGGGGCCCATTGAGCACAATCGCAATCTTCAATTGTCAGAAAAATACTTTTCCACTTTCTCTAATGGAGTGGCTCCGATTTCAAAGAAACATTTTATCGGAAGTATTGCCGATGAACAGGCCCGACCGCAGTTTCTTTTCCAGTACGATTCAGACAGCCAGATCGAACTGCAAATTTGTTTTCGATCCTGTTCTTACAATCATGAGGATTTCCTGACTCTGGGGCTGATTAGCCGGATCTTTGATGATGGTTTTACTTCCCGGTTGCAGAGGGTACTCAGAGAGGAGCGCGGCTTGATTTATTCGGTGGAATGCCGGGCAACCAGTATGTCGGATATCGGCACGATGGATTTTGATGTAACGGTGCGACCGGAAAAGCTCATTGAGGTTGTAAAAGTCCTCCTTCATGAGATTAAAAATTTTGCCGGCCTGGGGCCTTCTGATGATGAAGTTGCGCATGTGAAAAAGCGTTATATGTTTGATCTGGATTCAGAGTTGGACGATCCTTACAAACAGGTGATACGTTATGCCTTTCCTCACCTTTAT
>JYMV01033849.1_pt1 | contig 11739 bp, 7 predicted proteins | sample 338911 | NCBI WGS metagenome assembly JYMV01 (sample SAMN03354496, study PRJNA234377) | hydrothermal vent metagenome | biome: Deep sea; feature: Hydrothermal plumes at the Eastern Lau Spreading Center, Western Pacific Ocean; material: Seawater | place: Tonga | collected 2009 | depth 2000 m m
GGCGCGCTACACGAAGTGTTAGTGCAGAGCGTTTTAAGACAGAAGAAAGACAACAGAGTATCAGAAGAAGTTTTTGGCAGGCCAAGAAAAATTGCAAAAAGAAAAAGAGGAGACTGCGAAAAGGAAAAAAGAAACTTTAGAGAGAAGGAGATTACGCCAATCAAAAAGAGCCGAACCAGCAGATCCATCCGACGTGGGTGATTTCTACAAAACTCAATTCAAAGAAAGAGTAACATTATTGAAAAACCGACAGGGAAGAAGTGTGAAAGAACGTGGTGCGGAGATCGACGAGGAAATTGTCGAATATGGACAAAAAGGTTGGGAAGAGAAGGAGAAGGTTGGGGAAGATTGGATCAAAAAGCACGTTACACCAAGTCGTTTGCCCGAACCACACGTTGTATTGCCTTCCGGTCGAGTCGCTAAGAAATCAAGAGAAGAGACTGAGATCGCGAGAGATATTGAAAGAGGCGTAGAAGATATGGCGAAACATGGTGTTGGAGCCTCCATTGTTGACGTACAGGCGCAAACAAGAGCAAAGGCTGAAGCAGAACGCGTACAACAAGTCAATGTGCAGGTCGATAAGTCACTAGTTCGAGCATTGGAAGCAGAAATGGACATACAAGAGAGTGAACTCGTTGCAGAGAATAAAGAAAAAGCACTACTCATTGACGATGCCGTAGAGTCCGTACGCGCAGCAGCCGAAGCAACCCGGAACGTGGAGGACATTAGGGCTACACTGTCAAAAGAGGATAAGGATTATATAGACGCAAAAAAGCGGTTGAAGATTGTTGCAGCAGACCGAGAGCGTTATTTGAGAGAACAAAATGCTTTAATGGCGGCAACTTTGTTGACACCCTCAGAAATTGCAGCCGCACGTGCCCCATATGCCCCACGTGTCCCACGCCCACGAAAGGATGACGACCCAGCTTTTGTTCGGCGTGTTATGGCTAAACATCACGAAACTGCTTCAAAACTGAAACCACTTTCGAGTAGAGTCACTGAGTTAGCAGGCGCAGAGGCAAGCGCAGACGCAAGACAACGTGACGTTAGCAGGGCAAAGCGCAAAGCAGAAGAGAAAAAAGGCACCGTGGAAGCAATGGGTGCAAGGGTAAGTACAAAACGCGCGAAATTGGTGGAAACACAGGAGCAAGCTGCAAGAACCAAAGCGAGATACGATAGGTCCAAGTTCCTAAATATGAATCCACTCGATCCTGCCGGTCTAACCCTCCCACCATCCCTGAAAGACGATATGGAAGCAACGAAACGGAGGGACGCCCGGGCGAACATAGTGCAAACAGCGAAAACAGGACCCCAGGGTTCACAGTATGACAGCACAAATGTCGAATTCGACAAATGGCTTAAGTCCACAACGACCCAGAAAGAGCTGAAAGCTGCCATAGCGAGGTTACACCCCCTTCTCAGGGAAGAACCAAAAACGATAGAAGGCAAAAAGAGGATATCCAGTATCAAAAGGCGTCTTGGCAGGATCGATAAACGTAAAAGTGGTATCAAAGATGGCGATATTCTGGTTTCAACGACGACTGGGTTGGGTAAGAGGCCTAAAAGAAAGGCCTCCCCGAAACCAGGACGCAAACCCAAGCTTCGCAAGGCAGCGGGGGGTACTAAAGTAGCCGCAGGGTTCTTCACAAAGGTCAAAAAACAACGTAAACCTAGGAAAAAGGCACCGAAACAAGTGAAGAAACCTGTTGCAAATAACATATCGCGGTATTTCTTTTGACCACTTCAAGAAAGTATTGTGACTGTTCCCGGCATTGATTTGAGGACCCTTGGAATTAAACCCACCAAAGAGTACTTTGTGCCCCCAATTTTGGCCCCATAGGGGAATTCTGTCTTCAAAAATGCAGTTATTTCAACAACTGCACCACGTGTTTTTTTAGAACATTGGATGGTAGTCTTACGACCTTGGACCTTGATAGTCCCCTGTGGGACCTGTATATTCCGTGGAGCTGTTAAAGACGACCCAAACGACGTACTCAGGTGCGGACGGTCTGGTCGATTACTCCGAGTGACCGCGCTGGCATTGGACGTGGGTAATTTGCTCCGCAAACGACCTCTCTGAAAATAAATGTTCGCAACATAATCGTGTTGCCGTTGTGCACGTTGCGCGGGGCCGCCTGCCAACGCTCTCGCGTTCTCTGCAAATTTTTCTTCTGCATCCTCCTGGGCCCATCGCTCAAACGGACTAGCGGCGCGCCCAAAACCCCAGTCTTGGACTTCTTGTGTCGGTCTTGGACTTCTTGGGTCGGTCTCTCCACTTAACCAATCTAGATGTTCAAGTCTAGCAGACTCTTTAGGTGCGTATACAGGGCCCTCTCCACTTAACCACGCAAGATGTTCAAGTCTCGCAGACTCTTCAGGTGCGTATTCTAAATCTGCATTGGATAAATCGGCAGCAACATCGGGATTTAATGCGAGTGCGTGATATATATCTTCCTGCACGTCAGAAAACCCAGACTCTGACCGGGCTTCTTCTTCAGGAACGGGTGGAAGATGACCCATGGGTTTTGTGAGGTCAATGTCGTGTTTCTTGGGTGTTAGGAGGTCAATCTCATGTGCCTCCTCTTCGGTGACAGGCACGCTTGAGGTAAGATCCATTAGAGCTTCTTCAGCATCGCCTGTTTCAAGGAAGGTCGTTGATATATCATCTTCCTCTGAGGATGCCCCTCTTTTTTGTCCCCCTAACTTTGCTTGGTCAATGTCTAAATGCATCTGTGTCATATAATCTTTGACTTCATTTTCTGTTGGCCCTGGATCTTGTGAGAGAAATGCTGAAAGTTGGGCACTGGCAGCGACTCGATAATCTACGGGGATTTTCCATTTAGCAAACAGTTCGGGGACAAGTTTTGCAAGCGAGTCTTCTTTTGCCCGTTCTAGTCCTACACGTTTGCTTGCCTCTTCCCCTTCTTTTACTTTGCGAAGATATTTATCGTATGCTTTTCTTGCGGCGCCAATTGCAGTATCCAAATCCAGTGGCGAATAGCCCTTAGGGTTTGATATTACTTTTCTTACAGGATTTTCTATACCCACTTCGATATGATAAGCTACTGGGATTCCATTTTGTGATAACAATCTCTCAGCAGTATTCGCTATTTGACCTTTTGTCATCCCTGTGGTGGTGGGATAATATTTCTCATTTTTCACACGCTCGGCAGCTGCCTGTGCTAGCTTCTGGAACTTGGACAGAGGCTTTGTAACTGCTGCTTCAAACGCGGTTGACCCAATCGGTTTGTCAGGAGCATCTGGATTTTTTTTTGGCTCTCGAAGTCTAGACGTAGACCTTTTAGTTCTTCCCTTTTTTTTTCTCGGGCGTGACGGACCAGAAGCCGACAGAGCGCGAAGTCTAGGAGGGTCTTTTTTTGCTTTTTGTGCTACAGCGGGCGGTGAACCGTAAGAAACGGTAGGTACATCTACTTCTGGTTCTGCGGACATTGCTTTTGTTTTAATATTATACTTTCCTCACAAAAAGGAACTGACATGAAAATCTTCCGCCCGCCGGAATCATCATCCTTGTTTTTGCCCTGGAGTCATCTTTGGGGTCAAGCACACACATAACACTAAACTGGCGTAAACCTCCTGGTATCGCGTTGAGTGAATGATAACGACGCGATCCGCCTTCGCTGAACGTTACTGTTCCATAGGGTGTACTTGTAAAGCCAGTTACTTCTCCGGTCATTTTGGCACTTGCATCAAAAACAGTAGGAATTGAGTAGGAACTCAATATAGGCTGCAACGAATTTGCGTCACCTGTACGCTCTGGAATTGCCAACAGATCTGGACTCGTTAAACTGATGGATTTGTAGGGAAACGCAAGGTCAACCTGTCCGTTCAACTCGCTCGTGAAACTATCGTTCGACCGTATGGACAAATTGAGTCCTGCGGGGTTATTGACGATGCTCAACGTGGTATTCGATTTATACACTGCTTGCACTGCGTCCATTTCTTTCCAACCGGATCCAACGTCGTAACTTGTAATAATGCCAAAGTCATTGGCAGCATTATTAGCTCCGTAGACTTTGAAAAACTGATAATTAGAATTATGTTGTACAGCACCTGGATAGAGTGTCCGGTCTCTGACGAAAACAACGTATTTGAGGTTTTGGAATACTGGATTCAGTGGTTCCCATGCCGCGACGGCATCCATCGTAACTCGACCACACAACTTGAATACGTTCTCCTGCCGGTGGTATGTCATAGGTACAACGGCGCCAGAATTATGATTTATTAAGTTGTTAGGACCATCTATACCATAGATAGCCGATGAATTACTCGCGGTGAAAACACCATCGTTGTTGATACCATCTGTGGCTCTTAGGTGGTTGAAATACAGAAACCAATCTTCACTGATATGACCATTCATAAACGAAACGAATTCTGCATTTTCGTAAATCCCAGTTGTTTCGGGAGCATCGACTAGGAAATAATTGGAAGGACACAAGTTTCGAATATTGTTGACGTGGGTCAACGCAACGAGCCCATCCCATTGAGGAGAAGCACCCAGGTATGCTGTCATATCCGATATCACGACAGTGTTTTGTCCTGAGTCATTTCCACCCCGTACAACCCCCGAGGGAATTGTAACTGAACCACTCACCGAGTCAATCGAGCTCAATCTCGGAATCCCCATTTCAGCTTCTGTCAGAGCATGTATTCCGAAATTGCTCGCAGGTTGGACATCCAAGTGGCTTGTGCTTGGGGCGTTAATGAGTGCTTCATTGAGCCTTATAATGTGGTTCCGCACAGTTGCGTGATTGACAGCTAACGTAGTGTCATGAATAAATAGACTTGTACATGTGATATCATGTGCAATGCAGTCTGCTGCAAAAACGGTGTCCCACGCACTTCCGAAACCGATAACAACGGTCCCCCCCGCGATCGTTGTCAAGTTCTCCGCCGTTATGGTTACCACACCTGTTGCAAAATCGACCTCAGATACAGTGTGCTGCGTTTCACTGTCAGTAGGGTTGTGTCCAACATACACGATGTCTCCGACGGATACTGGGAACTCCCTGTCTGTTAAAAAGGAAAGGCCATCATTGAGGACATTGCTTGTGGCTGAAATGGGTGAAATGTACACCATGGGTGTGTAGGGGATTCTGCGGGTACCAAACGCAAGGCGTGCCTGTGGGTCACCGTTTGCTTGATACGCATTCAAATGTAAGAGCCGGTCTGCATGGGTTTCAATCGTTGTATCAAATGTAACGAGCCACGTGTTGTCGGCGGGACAGTTTGGAGCGCGTACAAAGGTCGATTCCGTAACCGCTGTGATAATCCCGCGTTGATATCGAGTATATCCAACTGGATCATTTCCCGCATATAGGCCGCTTCCGTCCAAATGACGAGCGTCAGGAATATAGATTGTGTCACCTACAATGGGTGCTCCCCCGTGTGAAACCCCGCCATCGTTCACAACGCTTGCCAAAACTGTATTTGCGTTAAGATTTTCCCGATTGAGATGCATCTGGCGCGGATTAATGAGACCCGTAATATATGCTCTGTTCCATGATCCCCACACCTGTTTTGAATTCATTTGATATGCCCACCTCCCACGGTCTACTCTAGTATAATCGAAATCTGCTGCGGAGTCGTCATACCCTTGCGTTTCGTCCCATGTCAGGTCGGCTACGTTAAGCACTTCGTCGTTCACAATATTATAACCCTTAAAAAATGTATGTAATTCTATTTCTGCAGGGAGATGTTCCCCATGATCAGCAGTTAAATCATAGATAAATGAGAACATCGTCATTTCATGACCGCTATCGGCGGTATGATTATGCGCAGACCTGTAGTTTGCTATGAGGAAATCACTATCTTCCCAATATCCAATTCCATTCATGTATCCGGGTGCTCGTGCGTACGACCCCACGAATTTATCCGCCGGATGAAAATCAAGGTCAGGACGAAGAGTTCCTATTTCCGCACCTCCTCCCTGCCCCACGAAAGGGACGCCTTGCAGTATCACATTGTTAATAATATACCACATGTCGGTATACCATGGACATCGTTTGTGCTGCATGGTCGTGCCATCCCAACGCCAATTTTTTATATCGTTACGATATGTTGGCAGAGCTGCTTGGAAATTTGCGATTTGTCTTTTGTACGTGGCAAGCGAGCTTTCGTTCCCCAGAATGTTTTGTTCACTATCCTTAAATCCTAATATGGTTCGCATAGACTCAGACACCTGGATATTCACAAAATATTCCATTTGTCCGGCATCAAAAGCCGCATGTTGCCCCCATTCCTCGCCGTCTACGGTTGCCTTTGCTTCAAACCGAAATGCACCACTCGCCGTGATACTCCATCGACCAGCCTTATAACGACCCCCCGAACCAGCCACGTGTGCGAGTTCTCCGTTGTCGGCTTGATCGTGAGAATTCAGTAGTGGGACCCCGCCGTTCAACTGTTCCAGGAAATCGGATAAGGTAGACGCTCCGTTTGCCATGTTGACTGTCCGCCTGTCTGTGAAGTGTTTGGTGGTGTCCAGCCGTTGACGGTGTTCATATACGTAATTAAACGAGGTTAGTGTCACCGTAGCATCGCTGTCGGGAGGGACATAAAACAGTGACGTTTGTGTGTCAATGGCAAATCGCGTGATATGAACTGCCCAATTATCTTGCCTTGACAGGATGTCGTCGCGGTCAGAAATCTGGATGAACGCTTCGACTGGTTTGGTCTCGGCGTTATACTGCTCCGCGTTTAGGTAGAAGTTTCCGGCACTTTGGATTAGCTCTGCCATTGTTATTTAATAAGATTAAACAAAACCCATGAAGACGTTAAGCGCATTGCTGAAAGAATCGTTGAACATCCCTGTTGGGTTTGACTTCATTAAAGACGTTGTCAACGGAACCTATAAGATCGCAATGCTTGATTATGAAAGCTTCACAGCGAAAACGACACTGCAACATATATTTAAGAACGGTCGCGATTGTGTGGCGATTCTGTTTCACATTAAGGACCCAACTTCCGGACGCGTCACACCGATTGGGCATTGGACGCTCTTCATTAAGGCGTCAAAAGCAAACAACAATCGCTACCAGTTTTTTGACTCATTGGGTCTCGGTTTGAAAAAAATCCTAATGAAAACAAACGAAAGTCATTTTTTGTGGGACCTCCTACGAAAAAAGAAGTGGGAGGATTCCACACAACAACTACAGACCCAAGGAAAGCATTTCAAAGAGTGCGGAAGTTTTGTCGGGCTTCGCGGACGCTTCGGAAATCTCACGAACAAAGAGTTTGTACGGTTTCTTCGAAATGGAAAACGCAGGGCGGATACTGCGGTTGTAATGTTGACATTGCTGTACTACATTAAGCACTATAAAATGTAAATACAATAAAGAACAATATGATCCTTAAAGTTTCTAAGTCCGGAGCAGACACTGGATTTATGTGCCGGACAACCGTCCCAGTCCCTTTTGGTTCTCTAGGTGTGCAATTATTGTCTATCGACCTACCGAGTAACGCAGGAACGTATAGTCCTGCGTTTAGTGGTGCAGTTACGGCGAACGGCAATGTGGTAGCTATACCCGCGCAAGGCTCTCTCGAGGATTTGATTGATTACCTCAATGGCATAGATGCCCCGAATAGAGCATTGTTTGTGTACTTACACGACAACGAATTAGAGATATGTAGTGGTCCATACGCCGTAGTTTTTTCAGGCGATTTGGTTGCCTATTTTGGTCTTCCGTCTGCGAACCTTGCTGCAAACGACTGTACCAACGTTACGTTGCACAGGGAAAAAATGAACCCGGTTGCCGAATACATTGTCGATGTAACTGCTCCTATCGACGGGGTGTTTCATGATGGTGCGTTTACGGAAACGATTGGATTTGTGAAGGGCCCAAAGGGCCTGTCATCGGATAGTCACTTTTTCAGGTTCACCAACACCCCGGCTATAATTCGTGTCGCGGTCTATTACCGTATGAAAGCAAACGGGGCTCTCTTCATTGCGAGTTGTGATACAGCCGACCGTTGGTCTGTGACTCTGCGTATCGCTAATTAGACCGTTGCAATCGTTTGCCAAGAAGTGCCATTGTGGTATTTCATCACCGGAGGACTTGTACTCGTGTCCAAATAAAAACCCCCTTTTGAGTTCGCGGCATTTGCAGCTGGGACAGCATCGCTGGTGGGGACTTGCACGAATTGGCCTGCAAACGAATGACGACCGTCGTCGTGCATATGATACTTCGCAGGCCCCAGCTTCATCCGACTGTAAGAACCCCGGTGCTCCCACTTCACAGTGGAGAACCCTCCCTGTCGCTGCATTTGGAACAAACTGTCCTGGCCATCGTTGTTGTACACATACAGGTAACCGTTTACGGTCACGTTCTCATCGAATACAGTGGAATCGGTGGTTTTAGCGCGATTGTCAATCTGGGTTTGGACACTACTCGTGGCGTCAAGGTAGCTCAAGGTTGTAACTGAAACATCGCTGGCGGTTGCATCACCGGTCCCGCTTGTCACCATTACGCGGTCTACTGTTGCACCACTGAGCCCGCCTGCCGCAGGAGCTGGGTACTGGCTTGTCACAAGTGGAACCGAGTCTATATTCTTTACATCTTCGTTCGCAGTACTGTGATTCCCGTCGATAATGACACGGAAGGATACCGGGCTCGTGTTCGAGTCGCCGAAATAAAACGTGTAGGAATCCGAGGCCCGACCCACCCCTACATCGATGAAGGAGTTGTTTACAGCCGTTAGCATGTACCCACCAGTATCCGCAATGTCATCTTTGTTGCTGTGGTACACCGCCCCGTAACTATCACCTAATTTCCCAATTCCGATGTACGTTTTCAGCACAACCCGCGAAAACGAGCACCCAGTTAAAGTCAGATCCTGAGTGTGCCAACCAACGACTGCGCTCGAACACAGGTCAGACCCCGTGCACCCGATAATAGAATTCTGTTTTCCTCCGATTACGAGGTACCCATTATGAAAAATTTCTTGCGCGCTACAGTTGCTGATCACGAAATTATTACACCCCGCACTTCCTGTATAGCTCCCGCTCGCAAGATAAAAAGCAGCTTCAAGGGTCCGAAATACCCTGCAATTTGCGACACGACCCAAGGTGGAACAATCTTGAATGCGGATTCCACGTAGGCAATATTGCACATAGCAATTATCGACTAACACGTTATCGATCGATCGTAATCGCATCGCTCCACCGTCGGAACGTTTGCTCCCTGCCTGGCCCTCGGTATCCCAGTCGGCTTCCATCTGAACCTTGGTTCGTGTGAACTCGTGGTTGACTCCCGAGGAACCGCATCTAACAAACTCGCAATCCTTTATGGTCACCGCGCTACAGCCTCTAATGTACAAGCCATAGGCACCGTTTGAAAAACAGCATTCACTGATTGTGATGTTCACAAAATCCGAGAAGTACAGTACGTTTCCCACGGTTGCATCCCAGGATGCACTCCCCTTGATGAACGTGTTATGGCTTCCGCTACCGCGTATCTCAAACGATTGCTCCACCACACTCTTGTCTCTCAAGATTGTCCCCACGTAGTCCCCCGGCGCTAATTTGAATACAGTGTACGCTGTTTTCCCGTTCGCCAGTTTGTCTGTTATGGCTTGGCTTAAAAGCTTGTAAGGAAGGCTTTCACTCCCATCGCTGGTGTATGAATCAACGCGTTTTGAGTCCACGTATATCATGTTTTCCTGCACGTGAGCGTGTATGTCAATCGCAGCAACGCTTGCGACAACCGCCGTGATTTGGGTTTGAATGTCGTTACCATTATCGGCGTATACAAGTTGGCCTCCCGACGAGATTACACCAGCCGTTAGCTCGGTTGTGTTCGGAAAAATTATACGACCATCGGCACCTTGTGCGACTTTGCGTTTGAATGATCGCAGATTTAATACCATGGTTTTATTATATAACTAAAATGAAAACTGCAAAGATTTTTGCGCCTCGAAAAGTGAAAGGTGGCGCAATAGTTGGAAAGGATGGAGAGGTTTGGTACGCTATAAAATGTACCAACTTTACCCCAGCGGAACACCGCGCGTTTAAAACTTACATCGGAGAAGCATGCAAAGAATTCTTCGAACCAGAAAGTGATTCCCAACCCGAATAATTAGTAGTTAAATAAAAACATGCCGACAGCCAAACAGTTAGCAGCGCTCAAAAAAGGTCGCGAAAAATTAGCGCGTATGAAAGCAGCCGGAAAAGCAAAACGTGGAAAAGGCAAAAAGCCAACCAAACGTAAACTGATGAAACAATTACGCGCAGTGAGTTAAAATCACCATTCGGAACCACTATCCGATTCAGGTTCATCGGGTTTGTCTGGGGGTCTTTCCGGGGTTTTACTCCGGGACTTGGACTTCTTCCTCTTTCCCATTTGCAACGCCGTTAATTGTTTTTCCTTTTCTCTCCTCTCTGGCGGAGTCTTTTTTCGAGCACTACGACGAGGTTTTTTGGGCGTGGGTGCGAGGAAACCTTCTTTGTCGGGTCTGTCAACTTCGCTTACTGTGCCGCTTGTGGCCGTCTCATAACCTGACTGCGCCCGGCCTGCCTGGAAACGACTGCGAACCCTTGCTCGACCCCGAGGTGTCTGAATCTCTACTTCGGTCGTCTTTATGTACCGTAGTGCATCCGCAGGGTACCTTACTTTGGCTTCTCGATGATCTTCGTTCCATTGGAATGGAAGAGCCTCAGGCGTGTTTGGTTCTGCCTCTTCATTGACCGGCACATATGTTGATTTCATAATGTTAGCGAGCATCCCCGCCGGACCCAGTTCCACGTAGTCGTCAACCCCTCGATTTTCGTTGTCTGCGCCATACGTTTTCAGCTGGACAAGTCGCACAGCAGTTGGTTTGAGTTCCCACCCATAATTCACTTTCCAGTAGTCAATCAGGTCACGTACCGAATCCTCAAGGATTATTTGAAGTCCTCCCACCGTCAGATTTCTCTCCATTAACTGTGGTTCGATCTCTTGTAGGAATGTGTTCACGCTTTCTTTGGTGGGGGCTCGTGCGCGCCTATTCTTCGGTGGTCCTTCCTCTAGCTTCCTATTAATCCTTCCTTTGTCCCTGCCTATGTGATAGTAGTAGTGGGTAATGAGATGGTCAACTGCGCCCTGTACCACGCCGTGTAAGAACACTGACATGAAATGCGAATTCGCACGAGGGGGATCATAATCCATTTCTTTCAAGGAGTACATTGCATTTTGGTTCATCATATTTTCAACAATGGCAGACACACTGGCAAACCGTGAAACTCCTGCGCGGAAAGCATGGGTTCGTATTTTTTGCTTCATTATCTTTGGGGTATCTTCCAACTGGATTGCTTTTATGACCTCTGGTTTGTATAACTCGTCCTCGTTGTCTTGCCACCACTTTGAATTTTGGGGAAATGGTTCCTTCATATCGCTCTGGTCTGCAGTCCAAGTCATAAACATCATAATGTGTCCCACAATGTCTTCGAGTAGTATTTCGTTACCCCACGTCCAGGGTTCTAGCTGTTTACTCGTTTTAGAGATAAAATTTTGTCTAACACCGTGTGCCTCGCCGAAAACTTCTTTCATCCATTGTGTAAAAGTAATCTCGTCCAGGTCATACGACTTTGCAGAAACCTCATCGATGCTTGTCTGGAAGTGCTCCAAACCCCCTTGCATTCGTGTGAAATTAATATACCCTTCTGGATCTTTAATCTCTTCGTCAATTCGACCGATCCCCAGTCTTCGGCGTGGTACAGGGCGCAGTTGACCATCTCATTACCCACTA
>JYMV01044092.1_pt1 | contig 11737 bp, 29 predicted proteins | sample 338911 | NCBI WGS metagenome assembly JYMV01 (sample SAMN03354496, study PRJNA234377) | hydrothermal vent metagenome | biome: Deep sea; feature: Hydrothermal plumes at the Eastern Lau Spreading Center, Western Pacific Ocean; material: Seawater | place: Tonga | collected 2009 | depth 2000 m m
TCTCATGAATTCTCCTCTAACTCTCCTCGCGTGGGAGGATCGCCAATGAGCGGGCTCACTCATGGCAGCCACGCCCGCGTTGGCGACTACGTTCAATTGATTAATCCTGCTGGCGCTCTTTGCGATATTTACGGGTTGGTCTATAAGGTAGAGCGTAGCGAAGCGGTAGATGGCTTTTGGTATAATCGCTACCTATACGTGCATGGTCAGCCGCATCGGATTAAAGATTGTTACGCTAATATTATTTCGCATACCCCACGCGAGGAGAGTTAGAGGAGAATTCATGAGAAATTTATTTTTTATAGCCGTACTATTCGTAGTCGGCTTTTTGGTTATGGGCTGTCATGTTAGATTAGAGCCCGCCCCCGGCGGCACTGTATATTACACTAGTGAGCCGTATGTGGTCGAACCCGAAGGCGCTGTATGCTATGAAGAACCTTATTGGCACGACCCGCTGTGGTGTGATTACTATGATGACTATTCGGCTTGTTGTGTATGGTACATCGATGGCTGGCAAGAAGAGTGGTGCACGTGGGATTATGATTACGGCTGCTGGGAATATGTTGCTAGCTGGTAATTTTAAATTCTATGCGGGATTACACTGTGGGTATTAGAAAAAATATTTTTTAATACGCCTTTTTCCTTGACTCTCGCGCAAAAGTATGATCTAATGGCCATGGAGATTGGGGGAGTGAGCTTCATGACTGATATAGAATTCCAAAAGAAAGTTGATCTAATCAACAAAGCACAAGCCACGGGTCATGAAGGACTCGCATGCCAGCTAAGCTGGCAACTCTGGGAAGAGCTAGAGGCTCCCCGGTTTACTTACCCCGCTCAGGAGGAGGAGGAGAACTCATGCTAATTATTTAAATAAAGGAAATGATTCATGTGTTCTTGTCTTACTCTAGAAGCTCATGCCGCTACTTCTCGGTATGTTGATCCCGTTGAAGGAGATTATGTTTTTCGCTATGATCCTCATGGTGAATATTCTCATCTTGGTGCTGGTCTTGTGTGTGTTGTTGATGCCTATGCTGGTGGTCTTCCTCGTGCTCATGTTCTTTTTGAAGATGGTACTGTTCTTGTTGATTGTTTGTTTTTGTTTCAAGCTCCTGCGTTTGCTGTTTTAGACCCTTGTTGGTCTGATTTTGGTCCTTGGGCTTAGATAAAAAATTTTTCGATTTGCGCTTTTTACTTGACTTTGTATGCAATATATGGTGTAATGGCCATGTGGGTAAGAGGAGAACCATGAATTCACAAGAACTGATTAAAGCAACGTCCAAACGCCAGAGTGCTCTAGGTACGCTGTTGGAGCAGATGGACATTCCCGAGTTTCGTAGAGACACAACTAAGATTACCAACGTTCGCTGGCTGGCGCGCAACCTTGCAATTCAGAACGGCAAGCATCCTATGTTTAAAACATCGATGGGTTTGATTCGTTGGCTTCTCAAAGAGGGGTGGATTGATACCTCTCACATTGGCGCTTAAGCATGATAAAGGTTGGAGATCTGATTGTGTGCTCCCTGCGGATTCTACGAGGTGCCGGTTGCGGCGTTGTCGTTCGGGGCGGTCTTCATTCAGTCATGGTACAGTATCCGCACGGAGAATCACTCTGGGTTAGTAATGAGTATATCGAGGTAATCAGTGAAAGTCGGTGATTTGGTCAGCTATTACAATTACGCCAGCGTAAAGAAAAGCATTGTTATTTTATATGTCAATGAAGATGGTGGTACTGTGAAAGCCCTTTTGCCGTCAGGCGAGATAGGTTGGATAGTCAAAAGCGGGTGTGAGGTAATCAGTGAAAGTCGGTGATCTGGTAAAGTTTAAGACGGGACTTGTCGGCACCCTGCTAAGGATCTCAAAAGATTTCGGTGGCTATGTTGTGGTGTGGGTACATGGCACTGTACCTTTCAAAAACCCCACACACATGAACATGGCTATGCTTAAAAGAACATCGGAGGTCATCAGCAATGGCTAAGGTTGGAGATTTAGTTAGACTTAAACAAATCAAGGAAGTACTTGACGTACACGCAGCTTCACTCCACAATATCGTAGGGCTTGTTATGGAGTGGAATCTTCCAGCCCCCCTCATGGGTCAGTTTAAGACGCTAGCTAACGACGAAGGGGACGGTTTTGTTCTCTGGAATGGTCACAGAGATTGGGACATACAGTACGGAGAAGATCTAGAGGTTGTCAATGAGGCATAGATATTACGAAGATGATCGTGGTGCCAACGACGAAGGCTACTATTATAAATACTGTCCGTGTTGTTGCAAAAAGACCGAGCACGAACGTGATGATTGTTTGTCTTGCGACCGGAAGGCGCGATATGAAAGTCGGTGATTTAGTAAAGCTTCACGATTCAGCCCGTCGTAACGGGAGACTCGCTGGTATGCTTGGCTTGGTTGTGGATATAAACAAGCTCAACAACCCGGTGGTTAGTGTTGATGGCACGGTTAAAGCATTCCACCTGACGCAAATTGAGGAGGTAATCAGTGAAAGTCGGTGACTTAGTAAAACATAAGCTTCTCTTCCCTGACGGGATTGGACCAAAACTTGGTATTATTACTGACGTTGATGAGCGCGGCGGGACACACGGCGGCATCGCCAACTATTACTCTGTGAAGTTTTCTGATGTTTGGCTTAAGATCCGCGAAGACAAGTTGGAGGTTATCAGTGCAAGTCGGTGATTTGGTGAAAGGTAAACTATGGGGAGAGTTCGGCATAGTGGTCTGTGTGCCGACAATGCCTTCTATGATAGAAGTTTGCTGGACTGGACAAAATCTCAGAATACAAAAGCATCTTTCGGGGGAACTGGAGATAATCAGTGCAAGTCGGTGATCTAGTCAGAGAAACAACCAAAATGGACCGCAAGTGTTCGTTGGGAGTAGTGTTGGGTGTGCAGCCATGCCGTGCCGCTGCCTGTGAATGTGGGTCAGAAGAATATTATGTTCACTTCTTTGACGACAATGATAAATGCTGGATGGGTCGCGGTTTCTTGGAGGTCGTCAATGCAAGTCGGTGATCTGGTAAAAATTGTTTGGACGGAGGGTTGCGTACCCGACCGCACTATTGTTGGTATTGTTACAATCATCGAACCTTATATCGAAGGCGACCACCAGAAGATTGAACTCTTTCATAGCGGCTCGCGCTCTTGGTTCAAACGTGGGGAGTTGAGAGTTGTAGCATGATCATTTGTGTATGTAATGGCATTTCTGAAAAAGATATGAAGCAGGCGGTTGAAGACGGTTGCAAAGATTTTCATGAACTGCTTAAAATACATAAAACCAGTTTTAAATGTCAAGTGTGTCAGGGCGAAGTAGAAAAGTGTTTTAACAAGTTGCTGACGGAGGGAAAATGAAATACATCCCTTGGAAAGAAGTCGGCTCCTTTCGGGTTGGCGACATTATCGATTTCGACGGCACCCTTGCGATGTTGACGGAATGTTTTGATTTCCGCGCAGGCGAGAGCAAATATGGTCCAAATTGGGCATGGCGCGCAAAGCCACTGAACATATATAAAGGCTGGGGTGTCTGTCGTAACTATTCCGGCGACACCTATGGAATCGCAGCAGTCAACTTATATAATATTTACAAAAGCAAAGTCGTAGCAAAAGGACCAGAGAAGTGAAAGAGTATATAAAAGATTTTATTGGTGCTGTCCTTATGTTCGGCATGTTTTATGTTCTGACAGTGTTGGTGTTTTGTATATGAAAATTGCTGAGAAGAAATTTGTTTAAATCTAGTTATTAATAATGATCATCGATGATCCATACATGAATAAACTGTTGGAGGTGGGCGACATGGTTCGACATCCGATGACAGGGCATGTTGGGCTTATTGTGAGCAAAGATGTAACTGGTATGTGGGCGGTAGAATGGTTTGCTACCAATGTCAATGGGTGGAAGGTATTAAAGGATTCGATCAATACAGTCGAGTATGATTCCGTCTTGCATCTGATGGCAAAAGCAGAATATGCTTAAAAAAAATCTAATATCGCATATAATTATATTTGGAGGATTGATCAGGGTGGTGGGCTTATAAAAGAAGTCCCAACCCTTTAGAAAATGTAGTCCCGCTCTAAAGGGAAAACAAGTCGCTGCATACTTGTCTTGTGTAACATTCCAAGCGCTCTGATCAATCCTCCGTCCTCCGTCTTGTTTTCATTATAAAACGCTTTTCTCTTGACTTTTTAACCATACATGGTATTATGGCCATGCGGTTGGGGGGCTGTTCCCCTCGACCCATGGAGACTTTATGACTTGTGGCTACTGCGCCGGGACTGGACACAGCAGACGCACTTGTACTCTCAAAAAGTCAAACGAGGCTTTATTTGAAGTGGCTCGTTTTCCTCAAAAGCTCAACGCGGGTGATCTTGCTCGCGTCGTTCTGGCTCCTCCTCGGTGGGAGGATGAGATGCCGCGTCGGTGGAATGAACTCACTGGTACCGTCGTTCTCATCCTTGCCGGTCCCGTCCCTGATAGCCTCCGATGGGGTGGCGAATATCAGTGTCTTGTACAGGCTGATGGTGGATATATTGTTCGCATCTGTGGAGACTTCTTGGAGATTACTCGATGAAAGTTGGTAGTCTAGTCCAGAAGGTACCGTCTCTTCATCAACTACTCAACGAACCTTATATTGGAAAGGTTGGGATTGTCGTCGAACAGAACGCCCCCACTGATGAGTTTGACCCGGACGATGTAGAAACGTGGTGGGTCCAGTGGCAGGGCAATTGCGATTGGGATATAGAGTGGGAACAGAATTTGAAGGTGCTGTCGGAATGAAAGTTGGTGATCTGGTCAAGTTCGTGGGAGTCGCGAACTATTATAAGGGCACGGTTGGCGTTGTAACCAAGCTGTATAACACTGGTGCCGGGGACACGGTAGTTCTGGGTTTTGGCAGCGCAATTGTTTATATTGCCAACAAACCCGAAGGTCGCTCGTTGCCGGGGCTTGGTCAAGCAGGGATCCCCTGCTTCCATCCTCTGGCTTTTGATGAGTTGGAAGTGGTCAATGCAGGTCGGTGATCTCGTAAAAATGAAGGGACCGAAGACACAGTATAGCTGGAGGAAAGGTTGTAGCGAGGGTATTGGTGTGATACTCGCAGCCCCTCACCGGACAGAGAGAACAATGCGCGGGTGCACTGTGTTCTGGTCAGTTAAGCAATCCGCACATGATATCCCTGAAGATTGGCTGGAGGTCATCAATGAAAGTCGGTGATTTAGTAAAGATTGATGGAGGTTCTCTCGGATGGGCAGAGGAGTATGATGGTGTCACCGGACTCATAACTGACACCGATGAAGAGCAAGGCTCTGTCTATGTCGTAACTAGGTTTGGGCTAGAGGAATTCAACACGTACTACTGCGAGGTCATCAGTGAAAGTCGGTTTGAAAGCTGAGCCCCTACTTATAAGAAGTTAAAAGCCATGGTTGACATTGGAGATTTAGTAATGGTGCGTGGTAAAGATATCGGCGTAGTAGTGGATAAAAAAATAATCCAAAGGCTACCATACGCTGCGCCTATTGACTCCCTTGCTCTGATGCATACCGCTGAAAAAAAGAGATATCCAGAAGCCTTGGTTGTTTTGTGTTTAATGACCTCTGGAAAAACTCAATGGATCGACCCTGAATTACTAACCTTGGTTAAGCAAGGCGCTGGAGGAATATAATATGTTTGAATTGACAGTAATAATTTGCTTATTTTATATTTGTTGGAGACTTGGGGACTCAAGTCAGAATAGTTGCAAAAAGCAGTCCAAAGGTAGAAACACGACAGACCCATGGAGGAAGTATTGATAGAATGGAGCACCGCGTCATCGATAGGCGCGCTAATGACAATAGGATCCTTTGTATTCTGTCTGGGTTTGGTTTGGATGTTTGATCAAAGCCGTTCCATCAAAGTTCGTAAAAAAGTTCAGCTTAAGATCGACAGGAGAAGGCGCAAAAAGCGCCGTTAGTATAACTAAATCTCTTGTTGGACAAACAAACCCAGCCGTACTATTTATTACGGCTGGGTTTAGTTTTATTAGACCATTATGACTATTTACAGGAAGAGGAGAATTGTTATGAAACTTAGTTCTAAGAGGTTGCGGCAAATAATTAATGAAGAGGTCACAACTTTCAGAGTCCGTGAGAAAACGTCCGTTAATGAAGACGACATGGATCTGTTTGATCCCGAGCCCGGTGATCCCGATTATAAAGAGCCACAAAGCTCAGAACAAGCTGTCTTGAGCGCGCTAGAACAAAACGCTGGGGTTTGCTTGGACAGCGAAGAAGAAAGAAGTTTAGTAGCTGCTGCCGTAGCGCAAGCGGTAAAACAACATAGAGTGACTGAGGGTGATGACCACTCGGAATCAGATGCAGCGGCGCTAGCGATCAACATGGCTCTTGATAAAATTGAAAAGGTGCATGCAGAATTGTGGGGTTACAAAGAAATTCCACGCAAGTATATGGAAACTCTAGATACTGAAATGGAAGTCATCAATAAAAATTGGACGCCGATGACTGGTTTGTCAGAAGCCGACGAAGGTGGCGAAGGTGTACATGACATTATGAATTTACCTGAACCCGAAGCCGCAGAGTCAACTGGCAATCCTAAAGAAGACGCTCTCCGACAGATCGTAGCTACCAGTTCCATGGGTAAGGTCGATGGGCAGAAGATCGATTTATTTTCCGCTTCCGCAGTTGTCCAAGTGCTTGATGCGTTGAGCCCCAAGAATAAAGAGCACTATTTACAAATGCCAGTGGCACAGATGGCTGAACTTGCCTTTAAACTAAGCAAGTAGGAATTAATAAAATGAAAATGATGAAAAAATTTTTACACCGCTTAAGTAACTTATTTAACTCGGCACACTGTTGCTGTTGTTGCGGTTGCTGTAGTTGTGAAAAATGTTTAGGGAAGTGCAATGTACTCGGCGTCAAAAACTAAAGGAGAATCGAAATGAAAATCACAAAACAACGGCTTAGCCAAATTGTTAAAGAAGAATTGGCACACCAATCGATTGGCGCAAGCCGATCACCCGAAGAAGTGTTTGCGTCTGTTGATGAAAGCCTTAATCAAGCACATAAAGATTTGCAAATGCTATCTTTGCATCTTAAGAATGGCGGCTTTGATACGCAGCCAGTAGAAAAGATACTTAAGGACGTGGAGAACGATATCATCAATTTAAATGGTCTTGTAAAGGAAGACGTAGAAAATCTGGTTTCACAAAAGGGGACCACAAGATGAAAATCACGAAACAACGATTGGCAAAAATTATTAAAGAAGAATATGAACGAGTACAAAGGGAAAGCACCTATGATGTGGGTTCTGGCTTAGAGGATGGACCGCCGCGCAGCAAGGATCCCCTAGAAAATATTGCTACCGTTGTGCAGAGTGTGGTTGACGCGGGCAAAGGATTGTTTGATATGGTCCCCTATCTACAAGATGCGGGATTTAAAGCGAGCGCTACGACCTCTCCAATCTCAATGGTACAAGTTGAAACTCACGATGGGATGGTTGCAGTACTTAGCAGCAAGCTTGCCGAAGATCCAGACATAACTGTTGGTCAATATGCGATAGGAAAAATGGAATAATGAAAATCACTAAGAAACAACTGGCAAAAATTATCAAAGAAGAATTAGCCTTGGTCCGCGAGGGAGGTGAACTTCAGAACACCGCCAAGGGTGCTGCCATGGCACTTCTCGACACGGCAAAGGTTATGGCGCAAGCGCCATCGCACGAGCCCGCATCACTTTATGCAAAAGAGGTAGCAAAACAGGCTAATCTGATTATGGATATGGTTGTGCGTATGGAAGACGAAAAAGCAGCAGAAGAGATCTTATCTACCAGAGCGGGAAGTTACAAGGGCACGGCGTTGCCGGGTGGCAAAAAGATTCAATGAAAATCACAAGAGCCCAACTTACAAAGATTATTAAAGAAGAGCTTGGCAAAGACCCAGAGGGTGAAGCTGCTCAAACTGCAAAGCTGAGAAAAGCGCAGGCTGCGAGTAAGCGCCACGCCAGCACCGAAGAGGTCGAGATAATCGCAGATCTAATGGCAAACGATCCTGAGTTTGACATGTTTCAGCGGTTTGTTGACAAGTTTAAGAAATATTCTAAAAGCGGCGGTGCTGCGCGTAGTTCCTTAGAAGCGGCATTACCAGAATATATGCCCGGTACGTTGATTACAAAACTTGTTAAAAAGGCGCAAGCCTCGCTGACTGGTGACGAGACACCTATTCCCCAACCAGAAAGTCCGGGCGCTTCCGCAGCAGATATGGAAAGGTGGCAGAGCGATTACCGCAATGAAAATAAAATGAAAATTACCAGAGCACAGCTTACAAAGATTATCAGGGAAGAGATCATGGCTGAGACAAGCCCCACATTTGGGCTCAGTGCAGGCGACATGGTTCGCCACAAGGACGAACCAGAGCGAGGTGTTGGTCGTGTGGTCGCGAAGGGATCTACGCGAGATAACTTTGTTTTGGTGCTTTGGGCTGATAGAACCCAACAGCGTCATGACCCAAGTGTACTAACTAAGGAAAACTAAAATGAAAATTTCGCAATCACGATTAAGAAAGATTATTCAAGAAGAATTTGGGAAGGTTACTCAATTAAAAGAAGGTGACGACCCATTCGGGGAACGCACATACGACCATAGTATGGTAAGCGGTGTTGCAAAGGAAATTCAATGGGATATCATGCAAGCATTCACATTTGTGTTAGATTTGCTTGAGGATGTTAATGCCCATACTGAATATCGCGAGGTTCGCAAGGTACTAGAAAAAGCCGCACAATCGGAACTCAATCAAGCCAGTCAGGAGCCGGTCTTGGGCGATGTTGGTCCCATAAGAGAAGCTTCGGCTGCCGCTCCTACATCTGTTCAAGAATGGAAGACATGGGCAGAGCCATTTGGATTATCCTCAGAATATGACTACGATGGTCAGTTAATTTTTTATCTGTCAGCCAACCAGCCGGATAGAGCCGCAATTGCAGCAGAGGCATTAAAGGTGGGTGCTAGTATAGATACTGACCAAGACGGCAATGATATGATCTATACTGGTATGACTGACGAGGGACCACTGTGGGGCGAAGAAGATTAGCGTACAAAGGAGACTACTTAAGCTATGAAGATTACAAAACAACAATTAATAAGAATCATTAAAGAAGAGGTCATGAGAGAAAAAGACTTTTCGAATAAACTTGACCCCTTCATGGCTATCGCGGATGACTTCGAAGTACTTCTTGATAAACATGACGTTCAAGACCCCATCGCCGTCCTTGACGAACTAAAGGACCGTTGGGAGACTATGCTAGCAGATCAAGAAGCAACTGACCGCGAAGATGGATATGTTTGATATGAAGATCACGAAGAAGGAACTTGCAAAAATTATTAAAGAAGAACTGGCTATAGCCCAAGAAGGAACCATGGCTCCTTCGGGCGAACAGCGTGGGCAGGGTGAAGGACCGTCAGTAGAGTTCGCCCGAGCCCTTTATGCAATTGAGGATAATGTTGAACAGTATTTATATGGAACAGAATTAGAGCCGCTTGTTAAACAACTAACAGACGCGATTAAAACAAAATTAGGAAGAGAAGACTTAACGTCGGGGCAAAGCTAATAAAATGAAAATTACAAAAGCACAGCTTGTAAAAATCATTAAAGAAGAATTAGAATCGGACTTCGTGCGCGGAGAAACGCACAAGCAAGCATCATCGCGACTAGGTACTGCATCTAGTTTTCCACCGGGAGCCGACACTGACCGCGATCATACCGCGCCACAGGATTTATCTCCTGAAGCGTTAGATCTAAGTGTTGAACTAGCACAGTTCGGTTTGGATGGTGATACCGCTCAAGCCATTATCAAACACTTGGTGGACAAGAGGCTGCTTAACCTATGAAAATGAAGCTTATATTAGAATCTTTCCAAAGTCGCATGAGTGAAGCACAATGGGGCGTTCAAGAGGCATATTACGGAAGCATACCGGGCGAACCAGAAACTCCAGCAGGATATGGAGGCGCGGTCGACGCAGCGAAGGCTCAGCAGCACCTGAGCGATGAGATTGACGACCTAGTTCGTTTGGGCAAATTAGATATTAATGATTTGTCCGTTGAAACCGTCAGAGCAAATCAAGAAATCCCATGGGATAAGTTTCAAGCCATTGATGACGAAGTTTTAGGGGACATTATTCGAGATTATCAGAGGAAAAAGAAATTTTATAAAGAGAACTTACAAGCAGAATTGGACGAGGGCGGGCTAGCGGGACACGCAGAATCACCCGGACCAGAATATAATATTCCAATTCCCATTAGCTATGGAACTTATAATATTTTTCAGCAGTATTGGGAAGGGCAGAGCGATCCCCTTTATGCCGTCTTGTCTAGACGGGGCAGCAGTACTGATTGGGTGACAGTTGATGCTTCTGAGGAAGAATACAACCGCCTTAAAGAGATAGCAAATTTGATTCCCCACTTGTCCGATGATCCTTCACACAAGCGGGTTGCTGAAATGACTTACAAACGGCTTGAAGAGATCGAACCATATTCGGATTATGAACAGAGTTTAAAAAAATCATTTGGGCAAGAGGATATCTCCGAGAACACAGGGGGTGAGCTTTCTCTCTCTGATCAATATCAAGGCTTAGATCAGGTTAAATACCAGCTTGGATTAATGCTTGGGCAAATGGCATCTGACCCTGCCGCAGCAAAATGGACCCAACGTTTGGATAAGATTTTAGTTTTAATGCAAAGTCTTACGGAAGGTCGTATCGTCCACGCCGGTACTACGAAGGATATAACCGATGGCTTAAACAAGCTTGCCGGTACTATACAAAAGCTTGATACGTCGACAATTCAAAATCAACAAGCATCTGAATTACGAGCCGCATGGATCGCGCTGGATTCCTCTATGAGTGAAGTCTTTGGAGATAGTCTAGAAAATGCTGCTGTGCCTACACTCAAACCACTTGAAGAATGCGGCATGGCTGACGAACCAATGCCGTTTCCCGGTCCACCACCAGAAGGTGCCGGGGCAATTGAACCAGCCTTTGACGACCACGAGGGTCGCATGGCAAAGTCCCAACTATTCAAGATGGCGAAATATTCTACCGAGCTTATGAATCTGTTGGGCGATCAAGATCAACTGCCAGCTTGGGTGCAAGCCAAGGTGACCAAAGCGGCAGATTATCTTGGGGCAGTCAAAAACTACTTGGAATACGAGCACGCAGCACCATCCTCGCCAACACCGATGCAAGAAAATAAAATTTCTAAAAGACGCCTGCTCGAAATTATTAAAGAAGAACTTAAATAATCTTTCAACCCTTGATATAGTATAATCATGACGTTTGATCCAAACACACCGCATGCACAACCAGATTTAAGTCAAGCGGATGAATACGTCTGTGATCGTTGTGGCTATCCTTTCTTTACAACAGTCATGATGGTCAAAAAAATCTCCTCAGATCTCTCCCCAAGCGGACAAGCAATGCATGTTCCACAACCGGTTTTTAAATGTGACGATTGTAGCTATATTAACCGAAGCCAATTTGGCTTGCAAGAAGAATAAAATAATTTCATTTTTTACTTGACTTTCTTATAAATCCTTGCTATTATATGTATGTAAGGTGATGGAGGTCGAATGAAACACGAAACAGTCCTTAAAAAAGTTGAAAAGCGCTTGGGCGTCAAAGCCGAAGAAGGCTATAACGGTAAATGGTATGCCCAGTGTGGCAACCAGATTATCTCATGGTATGCACAAAAGAATT
>JYMV01013661.1_pt1 | contig 11735 bp, 9 predicted proteins | sample 338911 | NCBI WGS metagenome assembly JYMV01 (sample SAMN03354496, study PRJNA234377) | hydrothermal vent metagenome | biome: Deep sea; feature: Hydrothermal plumes at the Eastern Lau Spreading Center, Western Pacific Ocean; material: Seawater | place: Tonga | collected 2009 | depth 2000 m m
ATGGGAGATCTTCAGGCGCTCCCATTTACAGATAATGCCGCTGATTTGTTGTTCTGCTTGGGTGTCTTGCACCATTTACCAACACCCTGTATTGACGAGGTCATAAAACTCAGGCGCTTCGCACCACAATTGCTTATATTTCTCTATTACGCGCTCGACAATCGCCCAATATATTTTCGAATACTCTTACACATCATGACATTGTTTCGAGTATTTCTCACAAGAATTCGCCATCCGACGATGCGGAAATGGATTGCTGTCCTCGGGACATACGCGCTCTATATTCCTTTGATCTCTTTCGGACACCTTGTGAACGTTGTTAACCTGGGCAGTTACGTCCCACTGTTCGACTTCTATCGTGACAGGACTCGTACCCGCATTCAGCAGGATGTCTATGATCGTTTTTTTACCAGTATTGAACAACGCGTTTCTCGTGACGACATTCAACGTTTGGAACGGTATTTTCGAAGGATCACAATCTCAGATGACTTACCGTATTGGCATTTCCTTTGCGGGCGATGATGGCGAGACAACACCCACCTTCGCCTGTACGCCCCGCTGCATTGGAACCCGTGAGAGCCATACCCCGACTACCACCAAGAAAATCGTCGCCACCACTGTCAAAGTAACCGCGACACGCAAGGGTGCATACATGATTGCCAAGGCAATACCTCCCAATACGATAGCGACAGCATAACTCGAAACGACAACACGCCTTACCGACCATGCCAATTGACGCAATCTCACCGCAAAATGATCTGGGCTACCGAAATACACTGGATGACCATTCAATGCCCTGATGACCATGACCAATACCGTGTCAAAAACTGGAATGCCAAGGATCAGAATTGGAGTCACAAGTCCCATACTATGAATACCAGTGTACTGACCATTGATAGCTAGCGCTCCAAGCATAAAACCAAGAAAGAGGGAACCTGCATCTCCCATGTAAATCGATGCAGGAGGGAAATTGTGGCGAAGGAACCCAACAACACTCCCCGCAACAGCAACAGCCATCATGGCCATTACATGATTATCATTGTGAAGTGCAACGACGAAGAACATCATTGCGGCGATCACCGCAATGCCGCCTGCAAGCCCGTCTGTAACATCGATGACGTTCATTGCGTTGCTCATGGCAATGATCACAATGACGGTCAACAGGATGTCCGCCCACACAGGAAGCGCTGAGATTTGCACCCATATTCCACTTTTGATCAACACACACACCGCGATAAACTGTCCAATTAGCTTTGGTCCAGGTGCGATGCCACCAATATCATCAATGAGGCCAAGCAAAAGCACCAGGGTCGCTGGCAGCAGCATCGCGAGGACTTCCTGCTGAAAATCAACGGTTAGGCTGAGACTCACAAGAAACCCAAGATAGATGGCAATTCCTCCTAGATACGGAACAGGCTGCTTCTGTGTCTTTAGCCAACCATCTGGTCTGTCAAGAAGCCCAGTCTTCAACGCGATTTGTCGAACAATCGACACCATATAGAACGATACCAGAAGGGCTAAGCCGAAGGTGACCAGGTACAGCCACATGCCCCAATGCTCCGTCATCTCACCCATGCGTCACCTGAAATCCTCTCAAGTTGTAGATACGTGACACCTATCAATACCGTACAATGAATACGTGTTGGGGTAGGATAGGTTAGTTTATGTGTTGGCCATATCCCATGCCTGAAACATGAGAATGGCCCATAGTGGGTACTGCCAATTTCGTCGTCCAGAAAGATGCTCTTCCCATTTTTCTCGTATCGGTGCTGGCGAAAATACCCCATCCTCCCGAAGACGCTTTTCATCAAGAAGCTCCTCTGCCCAATCACGCAGCGGTCCCCGCAACCAGTCTTCGATTGGAATACCAAACCCTGTTTTCGGGCGGTCAAACAAGCATATCGGCATGTATTGTTTCAACACTTGACGTAGCAGCCATTTCCCTTTTCCGTGTCTTACTTTCATGGAAAGAGGAATGCGGCCTGCAAATTCTACAACTGTCGTATCAAGCAAAGGAGCACGTACTTCCAGGCCCACTCCCATACTTGCGCGATCTACCTTGGCCAAGACATCGTCAGGAAGATAGGTAATCAGATCAAAAAACATCATCCGCTGTGTTAACTCTTGAAGATGCGGCCATTGACGATGATCCGGGAGGACTGTTGGCCACTCCGAACATCCAACCAATGAAACTGGATCGTCCCACAAAGAAACCAGTGTCTGGTACAGTACTTCAGGGGTCCCTACTGCGATAACCCGAGCAAGTTTGTGTAGCTTATCACCTGTGATATATCGCCTGTATTGAGTAGGCAACAAGAGTCCGAGGAGGCCAAAGATCGCGTCCCACTGTCTCGGGGCAAACGCCCTCATACCACCAGCAATGCACTGTCGCCAACCGACGGGAATCGTGCCAACACCCCTCCAGATCTGTTTTCCCCATACATACCGAGTGTATCCGCCGAAAAGTTCATCTCCGCCGTCGCCGGAAAGGCTTACGGTCACATCACGACGCGCCAGCTGCGAAACCAGAAATGTTGGGATTTGTGACGAGTCAGCAAACGGCTCATCGTAGAGCGTTGGAAGTTTTGGAATAATAGCCATCGCTTCTTCCGGCGTCACGTAGAGTTCGGTATGCTCGGTTTGAAGATGATCGGCGATGGCCCGTGCATAGTGCGCTTCGTTGTATGCCGACTCGTGAAATCCGATACTGAACGTCTTGATAGGTCGGTGGTGTTGAGCCTGCATCAGCGCCGCCACCGTCGATGAGTCGATCCCGCCTGAGAGAAATGCTCCCAGCGGCACATCCGCCACCATCCGACAGGCCACCGCGTCGCGAAGAAGTTTGTCGAGTGATGTAACGGCATCAGAATCAGTGCCTGCAAACGGTTCCGCCATTCCTTTTTCTGCGACTTCCCGTGGAGACCAGTATCTACGGATGTTTGTTCGAAGGTCATCATACGACGCTCCATTTTTAACGGTATCAATGGGAAGGGTGATGACAGTTCCTTGCTGAAGCTTCCACACACGTTGAAATATGGAATAGGGCGTTGGGACGTAACCATAACGTAGAAACAGTGCCAACGCCCCGCGATCAATCTCACCGTGGAAACCTGGATATGCTTTGAGCGCCTTTAGTTCTGAACCAAAGAGCATGGTGCTCCCTGCCCAGCCAAAATATAACGGTTTTTTCCCAAGGCGATCTCGCGAAAGGAACAGCGTACGGCGTTGGCGATCCCACACGGCAAAGGCCCACATCCCATGGCAACGATCGACAGCCTCCCATATTCCCCATTCGGAAATTGCCGCGAGCAGAACTTCGGTATCAGAATGTCCACGAAAGCGTTGACCGCAACATTCGAGTTCTTTTCGCAGGGCGTTGAAATTGTAGATCTCCCCGTTGTACACCATGATGAACCGTCGACAGGATGATTCCATCGGTTGATGGCCCCCCACGGATGGATCGATGACGGAGAGACGTCGATGTCCAAGTGCAATGCCGACATTCGAGTCTGCCCATACACCTCCATCGTCGGGTCCTCTGTGACGGAGCGCATTCGACATACTAGTTGCATTCACGCACAGATCATCATACGTGCCAGCGCGGTCGAAATTTACAAGTCCAGCGATCCCACACATGAAACTTTTGTGTTTACCTTCTAGCCGCTGGAGAGGGAAGAGGCGGCGTGAACTCGATGTGTATCCGGGTTCGCAGTACCAGCGACAATCGTCTCATATAGACGCTCATATGCGTATGCGACATGTGTAATAGAAAATCGCGCAACGATGCGCGATCGCGCGGCACGGCCAAGTGACCGTCTGCCCTCTTTACCAACATCAATGAGTTTTTCACAGGCCTGCGCCAGTGCATGGGAGTCTCGTGGAGGGACCACGACACCTGTCTCACCCACGATATGCGATGATTCCCCAACATCCGTCACTACGCATGGGACCTCACATGCCATAGCCTCACCAACGACATTCGGAAATCCTTCAGTCCACGATGCGGACGCAACAATGTCTAGCCCTGCCATAATCCTCGATACATCTGCACGCTGCCCTAACGCCCTCACTCGTTTTCTTATACCAACGGACTCAACTACTGACATGAGATCGTTGTTGTGTTCTTCTATGCCCTCCCCCACCAATACAAAACCTACATTAGAATGGCACCGGGCAACTTTTCCGGCAGCCTCGAGAAAATTCTTGTGGTCTTTCATCGGATGAAACCTAGCAACCAAACCGATGAGGATCGTTTTCGATCCAAACCCAAGCTCGTGACGCAACCACGGCCTTGCTTCCGGGCGATGTGCAAACTCGTCACAATCAAAACCGTTTGGCAAAATCCGCCTATTTCCTCGGCAATACCCACGTAATTCATGCTGCTCTGCACCCACGTGTGAATTGTAGACAATAGCTGCTGGCTGCTTGGATACGTGAGCACCCACACGAATCATCAACGCCGTTTGTCGACGTTCAGCGCTTAAGTCATACAGCGATTGCCGAACATTCCATGCCACTGGCATTGACACAGGACCCATGTACCTCGCCAGGAGCGCTGCCAGATTGCCATAGTACATCCAGCCTTGAACAAGATCCGGGCCAATGCGCTTGAGGAGATGGGCGAGACGGAACCAGGCATGGATTGGCTGGCCCCAGCCCCACATATTCATACAATATAGCGGAATTTCCAGTTCTCGGATTCGCTGGCCCAGGACACCTTGACCTTGGAGCGAGATAACCACAGACTCAAACCGTGATCGATCACTGTACGCCAATAGCTTGCACAGCATACCTTCTGCCCCACCAGAAGGCAGCCCTGTAATGATATGGGCGATTTTCATGTGAGCAGCTGTTCTAGAACTTGGGCCGTGCGTTGGAATAGCCTCTCGTGCCCAAACTGTCTGACGATGTGCGCGCGGGCTTGCGTTGCGTATGTCCCGGTTATCATATCTTCCTTGCAGAGCATGTCACTCCAGGCGAGTGCGAGGGACTTGGGATCCTGAGGAGGCACAATAACCCCTATGTCACCAACAATCACGGCCGAATCCCCTACATCGGTTGCCACACAGGGAACCCCAGAGGCCATCGCTTCCCCAATTGCGTTGGCAAAGCCTTCCCCCCATGAAGATGATGAACAAGCCAGATCAAACGCGTTGTACACGGCCGGCATGTCCAACCGCGGACCATCCCAGATCAGACGCGAATGTACATCCAATTGTTTCGACATTGCTTGCAGTTTCTGTTGATACCGCGAGGGACCCGTTCCGACGCAGACAAATCGCACATCATCTCTCAGCTTCGATAGCTCCGCAGCAGCTTGAATGAATGTGAGGTGATCCTTCATCGGATCAAGTCTGGCCACGAGGCCGATCAATTTCTCATGATCGCTGATCCCCCACTCTTTTCGTATCGTTTGCCCTGCGATGCGGTCAGGCTGAAACCGTTCAGTATCTATCCCATTGGGAATGACGATCATTTTCGGAGAGGGAAACCCCCGTGTCGCAGCATGCTCACGTCCTGCATGAGAATTGACAATCACCAAGTCCGCAAAACGCGAGAGTCGACATTCAGCCCAGGATGAGAGTCGCGTGAGCCAGTCATAATGTCTAAGGTGCACATTGGATGCTCTCACTCCCCAGACCATCCGCATGGAGGGAAAGAAGGGCTTGGCAAGCGCGGTCAGGATATTCGGAAAAACCAAATAGCCGTGCAAGATAGAAGGTTTCACCTTGCGCAACACGGCGAACAAACGAAAAAGGAAAACAAGAATGTCCCAGCGACCCCGCTTGTTGAGCGAAATGACCGAGACGCCTGCATCTTCCAACTCTTTCTGTAGAGGGCCATTTGCATAACATACTAATATAGTGACCTGATGCTCGCTGCGGTAGAAACTCTTTGATAATATCGTCAGCTGCCGCTCTGCCCCCCCAGGGTCAAGCGTCCGAGTGAGAAACATGATTTTCATTGGCGCATATTATGACTTGCGGAATATAAACTCATTGTTCCCGTTGGCTCCCCCGCGAGTCTCTAGCCTCACCAAGACATACTCCTTCTGTTTATAGAGTTCGAAGACCTGTTCAGGCTTTGCAACCTCGAAGGGGTATCCTCCAAGCCAGTCTATCCAATCGTGGGTACATGACATTCCTCTGGTTCTCCTATAGTCGAAATATCGTCTAAGCGGGCTCTTTCTCCTCACAGTATCTGCAGCCAATCCACGTAAAATAAAGTACGGAATGAACACCATCGCTAGCACAACCTTGCCTAACAGGCTTGAGCAGTAAGCACGTTTGATCCATCGCCAAAACACGGATGGAGGTCCTTGATCGTTATAAATAGCGATGAAGAGCAACCCTCCATTTCGCACCAGAGGGGCGACATTGTTGCACGCTGTCCACATGTCCCCTGTGTGGTGTAAGACTCCCCAAGCGTACACGACATCGAAGGTCCCGAGTAGCGCCAGGTAGCCTTCATCCAGTACGGACCCCTGTTCAACAACCCACTCTGAGTCACCTGCCGAAAACAGCCGTCGCATCTCCTTCGTGCATGCCACTGATTGCAGGTCATAGTCGAATGAATGCACCCGGGCACCCAAGCGACGGGCTGCTAAACTAAATAAACCACTTCCAGAACCCACATCGAGAAAGCTTTTGCCCTTGAGGTGCTCGACCTCTAGCATACGCCTCAGCGAATGTTCCGCTATCTGAATCCGCTCCTCGTCGAGGACGCTGAGAAAGCGGTTCCAGTTTTTTCCGAACTCGAAACGGTGGCTCACTATGACACTTTGCTGCACTTTCGTGCCAAGACAACTCTGGCGCGGAACGTACTATACAATGTCCCCTCCCTTCACCGGCGAGCCCAGCGGTTAAGACGCCACAGTGGACTGAAGGGCGGGCGGAGAGCCCCATATAGCATCCGCTTCCACCCCCTTTGTTCCATCCACCACGAACAGGCCATCTCGAGATCGAAGATGCGGTTCCTCTGCTGGCGGCAAAACCTCTCGACTTTTTGGAAGCATTCCTCACTCATGAATTGTGGATGCAGGCAGATGGTGTGCAGCCCGCATGGCATTTCGACCGGCCCCCACAAAAGCTGTGGAATCCATAGAAGGTTTTCCTTCCAAAATGGATAGAGGGCGAGCCCATCGCTGAGACGTTTGAAACCACAGTTAGTCAGAGCCTTCAAGGTATTTCGGTCAAAGGAGTGGGCCGGGGCAACAAAGAGGTCCGTGAAAATTCCATGCCCCTCCAAAATTTTTTTGCCGGCAAGAAGCTTGTCCTTCTGAGCTTCAAAGGAAAGGCCAGCAAATTCGCTTCGTGGAGTGATTCCCAATAGTCCTGCATTCTTGTTCAAATAGAGGTGCTGAAAGCCATGTTGTCCGATACTCCAGCCCTCGGATACTAATCGGTGGAGCTCCTCCCAAAAATCCTGCTGCGGGGCGTCCAGATGCAAGTGAGGGTCTCGGCAGTCGGGAATGACCGAAAGAATAGGCTTGACATCCAGACTCAAAAATAGCTCCTTCAACCTGTTCCACAGCACGCGGTCTTGGGTCGGGCAAAGATCATCCACCCTGAAGAGGTAATAGGCTGGCATGGTCAGTTGCTGGTCCTCATCGGTGTCGAGAGCCTCAACAATAGTTCTGCTCCCCTCGGGTCAATGACGTTGACCAGGAGAAGATCCAGTGATTTTTGAATCCATTGGTCTTCTCTCATTTCAGGATTTTGACAACAACTCTTTGTAAATTTGGATAAACTGATCGGCAATGTGATCCATAGAACACCGTTCCTTAACAGTATCCCTAGCGGCTTGTCCCAATCGAAAGGCCTTCTCAGGATCCTCCACGAGTTGGACAATAGCCCGCACCGTCGCCGACACCTCGTTTAGATCGATGAGAATCCCATTCCGCCCTGAATCAATGAGTTCAGGAATGGCACCCACCCTTGTGGCGACACACGGAAGACCCACGGCCATCGCTTCTAATAGCGCGTTGGGACAACCCTCCCGAAGCGATGGTAAAACAAAAAAATCGCTCGCCTGGAGATACGGAAGGACATCGTTTTTTTGGCCAAGAAAGTGAACCTGTTCCAACAAACCCAATTGACGCGCGACTCTCTCCAGTTCTGCGTGCTCCGGACCACTCCCCACAAGGAGCAGGTGCGCCTTGCTGAGCTGCTTTGTCACCCCAGCCCACACATGCAACAAGTTTTTAAGATTTTTTTCCGGCGCCAGCCGCCCACAAAAGATAGCAACAGATGCATCGACCGGAATCTGAAGCCGAGTTCTGAGACCGACTTTTTCCTGCTTGCATACCGGTACAAAACCGGTCATGTCCACACCATTAGGCAAGCGATAAATCTTATCGGAGGAAACACCAACTGCTAAAAGTTTCTTCTCGATAGGGTCACTGATCGCAACAAAACCGCTCAAACGTCGGATGAGTCCCATCCAAAGGAAAGCTCCCACCATTTGCTGCATTCTGTGCAAGTCTCGATCGCCAGCCATCATTCCCAAGACAGGCTTGCCCATTAAAGCCGCAACGCAGCTATCTAAATACAAACTCTGACAGTGGATTACATCGCACTGGAAGCGCAGACACAGGAGGCTCCAAAAACTACTCATCAGGTAGGTCAGACCAAAAATTTTCCCTTTTTTCAGTGTTTGGATGCTTCGGTGGACCAACACCCCATCCTCATGGGAGCTTCCCGTACGTCTCTCCAAGCTTTGCGTCAGGATTTCCACATGGCACCCCTTGCGAACCAATGCCTGTGCCAATAACTGAGCCTGCCGTTCAGCCCCCCCCATGATCGGAGGGTACTGGCTACTAATCATCAACACTCGTAGGCGCATGTATCTAATCCTCGTGCATCGATCGAACGACATCGTCGACGAGTTCGGAAAGGAGTGGTTTGTTCATCGCTGTGTCAATGCAATACTCAAAATTGGCGTTGGCCTTCAGATGCTTGATGTTGTGAATAGATCCGGTGGATAGGTCATCCAGAACCGTGACCTTATGGCCTTTAGAAAGGAGGAATTCGCTGAGGTGTGAGCCGATGAAACCGGCCCCACCGGTGATTAGGATTCTCATAGACGTATCTTGGTCAACTGGCTAAAACTCCAGCCATATCTTCGAAACAGCCAGACGAAAACGGGCAGGAAGGCCAGCCCTATGCCTAGGACCCGCAGGGACTGGGCCCAAAAAAAGGCAGCCCCTTCCAGTGAGGCTGGCACCTCCCCCAGAAGCGTGTGAATCCCTAGAGCATAAAGAAAGGGTAGATGGTATCGCAAGACTATCAGCGATAATCGAAACCCATTTTTCTCATAGCGGCTCAGCGCCAAAGCCAGGACCATCCAGCAATAAAGAGTCTGAATCAAGGAGCTTGCCCAGGCGATGCCGAGGAGCCCCAAGTCTCTATGAACGATCCAGATGTAGGCCGCCAGCGCACTGCCTAGGCAGACTCCCTGGGCAAGCAGAATCCATCTCTGACGCTCGATTGCAACCAGAAGATTGTACGCCACATGGAGAATGGACAGAGAATACGCGCCTAATAGCAACGCGTGGGTCAAGGGAATACTGTCCTTATAAAGAGGAAGGAGGAGATTCATACAAACCTCCACCGCAGGGACAAGCAGGGCTACCAAAAAAGCGCTGTAGACCGACAGAACAAGTGTGGATTTTTTCAAAAGGGCTTCCAGGTCGGTTTCCCGACCGCTCTTTCCAACCCTCTCTAACATCCTGACGTACAGGATGGAAGCGAGGGCGATGGGGAAGACCGGCAGAAGGCCCACCACAGTTGCTGCCATGGAATAGTACCCCATCTCCGTAGCGCTGAAATTCGTAGCGATAAAGAGACGGTCCAGCGTGGTCAAAAAGGTGTAGGCAGCGCCTGCCAATAAGAGCGGAAAGCCGGCCTTCCAACACCGGAGGGCAGAGCCCCACCTCCAGAAAATCTGGAAATTTTCCTTTCTCCGGAAAAAGAGGTAGGCAATCGGTGCAAGGAAGGCCAGGGGAGAGACGGCGGCAACTCCATAGATTCCAAACGGCAGAATAAACACCATCACCCAAAGGAATTCGGTTGAGGTGTAGCAAACCTGGGCCAACCCCACGGTTTTGAAGTCATTTTTCAGCCTGAATAGCGTTCCCTGCAGGTTGTAGGCATGATAGAGAACCACCGCAAGGCCTGCCATCCCGATGCCGAACTGATCAAGCCCGAAAGGGCCTTGATAGTTCCACCATGCGAACACAAGGCAGCCCAGAAAATAGAGAAGGGCGCAGCCCAAAACGCTCAGGGCGCCACTATCCCGGAGGGAAGCAGCCTCCCCCGTTCGCCCGGCTCCTCGGACCAGGCCGACCAGCTTGTACATCCCGTCCTGAAAGCCGAGCTGGGACAAGGAACCATAAACAAAGAACAGCCCCCAAATACTTAAATGGCCTGTGTAGGTTGGCCCGAGGATGCTCGCCACCAGAAAGCCCCGCACCCAACCCACTCCCTGCTGAAAGAACTGGCTGCTACCGTAGTACAGGATATTTTCCCGCAGCTTAGGACTTGGCAACGTGGCCTGCCTTTTCCGCGATCATCTGCGCCAACCGTTGTCCCGATTGGCCGTCTAAATAGTGAAACTCCCACTCAACATACGTTCGGGCGCGCTCCCGGAAATCTGAGGAGGCTTTGAATCGTAAAGCCTCCTCGATACGTGGGGCCAGTTCATCGGACCGGTACACATATACTGCCAGTTCCCGCTCCACCAGCTCTGAGAGATAGTGACGGCCGAAGAAATTCATCAGAAGGACGGGTTTCTCATAGATCAGGGCCTCGCTGGCGGTGGTGGAATAGGCCGTCACCCAGACATCACAGAGGGCCATCAAGCCATAGGGATTGCCTCCCGGCAGAACACGAATGTTCTTGGCACGGTATTTTTTTAGCAAGCAGTTAGCAACCACGCCAGGATCCGACGGATGCAGGAGGATGAGAAGAAAATATTCCTCGCGCCCATGGAAAAAACGGATCAAGGCCTCCTCATGGACCTCTTTTTCTCTTCTGGATGAGATGAAGTTGCCGGGCTCAGTCGCGTAAACAAGAACCCTTTGCCTCGGAAAAATCCCAAAGGTTTCACGGTCAGGGGTGTCGCCAACGCGATGGACGTTGTCGTACCTAGGCTGACCTACGACCTGGATACGGTCCGGCGAGACTCCTTGCTGGAGATAGAGATCACGGGTTCGGGCTCCCTGCGCAGCCAGCCACCTGGCCTTGAATGGAGGCAGCCAGGAATAATCGAATGTGCCCATAAGAGCGCTCAAACTACAAGCTTTCCCCTGAGCTTCCGCCAGACGGATAAAGATCATGTCAAGCCAAGCAGCATCAAAACCAGAGACGACCACAGCGGGTCTTTCTGCGCGGAGAATAGTCTGGATTACAGATATCGCATGAACGACATCCGGCCACCTTCGCCAACATAGGTGGCGGAGCTTCTCCTCCAACAGCGGCCGCAGTGAAACACCCGGAGAAAGAAGCGGGCGTTCCCGGAGCAGTTTCCGAACCTTGGGCCACAGACGCCGAAACCTGCGGTAGTCCTCCCAGCCTGGACGGGTCGGGACCTGGAAATAATCCCGGAAGCACTGGAAGGAAGTGCTTTGCGACCTCAGAAACCTGGCACCGCCGTTCCAAGCCAAAAGGCTGGAGTGAATGCCCTTGGCCTCCAGGTGAGGGCGAAGACCCAGGACGGTCTTGGCAAAGTTTCCG
>JYMV01020520.1_pt1 | contig 11735 bp, 10 predicted proteins | sample 338911 | NCBI WGS metagenome assembly JYMV01 (sample SAMN03354496, study PRJNA234377) | hydrothermal vent metagenome | biome: Deep sea; feature: Hydrothermal plumes at the Eastern Lau Spreading Center, Western Pacific Ocean; material: Seawater | place: Tonga | collected 2009 | depth 2000 m m
CCCTACCAACCTTTTCTGGCGGGATATTTTGATTCATACCTGGGAGAGAATGAATTGTTTGGCGGGAACTGGGGTATCTATCCGTTTACTGCAAGCTGTAACATTTATATTTCTGATAGATCAAACGGCCTTTTTGTGATCAATTTTCCAGGTTGTGTCAATTCAGATCCTTTTGAGGATGCATTAAGTCTTTCAACAGGTTGGAACCTGATGTCCTTTGATATTGAGATTGAGAACAATGTACCCGTTGATGTATTTGGTGATTTGATTGCTAATGGAAATTTAGTATATGTGACAGGTTTCGGTGAGTCGGGAGCTGTCTTTTTCGACCCATTTGGTCTATCATTTTTAAACACATTGACAGCTATTGAGCCGGGAGCAGGCTACTGGGTAAAGGTAAACACAGGCACGGAACTTGTGCAACAGGGGTATGGTATTTCCAATGAGTTTACTGTTGATTTAATGGCAAGCTGGAATATGCTTGGATACTGGCTTCAGGAAAGCAATACGCCTGAGTTGGCATTTTCCGAATTAATTGAAAGTGGCAACCTTGTGTACGTCACTGGGTTCAATGAATCAGGAGCAACACTCTTTGACCCGAATGGACTTTCGTTTTTGAATACACTTACTTCACTGGATAACAGCTATGGATACTGGGTAAAAGTAAACGAAGCAGTAGATGGTTTTCAGTATCCGGAACCAACTACAGTTGTGAATAGAACTCCCCCAATAGAAACCAACCCAGATATTATCAAGACGAATGTATTCATGTATGTAAATGGTACTGTAGCATTTGACCATGTAGACTATACTATTAGTGATATGGTTGATGTTACTACAGAGAGTGGGCTTTTAGTAGGAGAGATGGAGATCCTGAAAGATGGATACCTTATGACAGGACCTGTCTATGGTGATGATTTAACTACAGAAGTAATAGATGGAGCCTTTAAAGATGAAGCATTAGTCTTCATCTATGGAGAATATGCATCAGAACCTGTAGACATAAGTTTTGAAGGTGACATGGAACTCACCAAGGTAGACTTAACATTTAAAAGTTTGCCAGAAACCTTCAGCCTCCACCAGAACTATCCCAACCCCTTCAATCCAATCACAAGCCTACGCTATGACCTTCCTGAACAGGCACAGGTTACACTCACAGTATACGATTTAATAGGCAGGGAAGTCACTCAACTGGTAAATGCTACCCAAGAGGCAGGCTTTAAATCAGTCCTATGGGATGCTACTGACAGTTATGGAAAGTCTGTCAGCGCTGGTGTATACCTCTACCAGATACGTGCTGGTGAGTTTGTACAGACCAGGAAGATGGTGCTGCTAAAGTAAGTGGAAATCATTCACTCGTCAAAATGATACTTCCTGAATTATTTGCACGAATCCAATAACCACGGCAGGACATTAATTCATCAACTTCAATAAAATTAAATTATTTTTTATCATCTATTAAATCAAACATTTTACCAATTTCAGTATTCCCATTCGCTTTATATCTCTGGCCAGTTTCTAAATCTTCAATGATCCATTTTTTTGGACAGTTAGTTTTTATAATTAAATTTATTGGTAAATCTAATTCTTCTGCTTTTTCGCCATTTTTTAAGTTTCTATATTTTTTCATATTATCACCTAACCGGAACATAATTATCCCATTATACACAACTATTCTACATATGAACCAGAAAAAAATCAACAGTCCTGTTTGAGATGTGATCCCTATCATAAAGCAACCTTTTTACCTGTTTGGTGTGAAAGTGGCATCAATTTGTAGTGGTGGAAATGATTGCCGTATAATAATGAGTGGAGCGGGGTTTTTTGTTTCCTTAAATTTTTCTGCAATAATCCTTATATTCCACCGTAAGAATTAGGAGAAACCAAAAAAGCTAAATTCGATTAACATTTTCGAGTCTCATAAACATTGAACACCTTAGATTTCAAAAAACATGTTTCATTTAACCAGTTGAAAATTTCTTTTCAAAAGTATACTGATCTCTACAGGACTGGCGCTGGTGTATTGCGAAGATGATAATTATGACACCAAAACAGATTATGATTCACCGGGAATGCTCTTAGGTGACCAGCCTTCCGAGAAAAGGTTATTGGTCAGTGCAAGTATGTTTGTGTTGTAGAATCTTCAGCGTAAGTCCGGTAATAAGACAGTGCTTCAAAAAAAATTATTATTCACGTAAGGAATCACCATGATAAAACGATCAAATAAATCAATCAATTCAATTTTATTCCTCCTTCCAATGATTCTTGCTACCAGCTTATTTGCCAGCAGTTCCAGCAATGATGCCGAAGGATTTTCTTTCATTTTGATCATCATTGGCCTCTTCGGTGGTCTGGGGATGTTTCTCTATGGAATGGAAATGATGAGTGACGGTATGAAAATGACTGCTGGGAATAGTATGCGGGCTATATTGAAAAAACTTACTTCTAACCGCTTCATTGCTGTGTTTGTAGGTGCCTTTATCACCATGATCATCCAGAGCAGCAGTGCCACCACTGTGATGCTGGTGAGTTTTGTGAATTCAGGACTGCTCAATTTTGTCCAGGCTCTTGGTGTAATACTGGGCTCCAACATTGGCAGTACTGTTACAGCACAAATTGTAGCCTTCAAAGTAACAGATTATGCACTGCTCCTGATAGCGGTAGGATCAATCATGACCCTCTTTTCCAAAAAAGATTCAGCAAAACATATAGGGTTTGTCATCCTGGGGTTTGGTCTCTTGTTTTATGGGATGAAGGTGATGTCGGACACTATGAAACCCCTGCGAACAGACCCAACCTTTAACATCATTCTTACCAGTTTTGAAAACCCGTTTCTTGGTATTATTGCTGGTGCTGTATTTACAGCACTGATCCAGAGCAGTAGTGCCACCACAGGCATTGTCATTACCCTAGCCAGTAGTGGATCCATAACACTGGAAGCGGGCATACCGCTGATATTGGGTGCAAATATAGGTACCTGCATAACTGCACTTCTGGCAGGTTTGAAGGCTACCCGAGATGCAAAGCGAGTGGCTATTGGTCATGTTCTATTTAACGTGATCGGTGTATTGGTATTCTGTTTCTGGATACCGACATTTGCTGACCTTGTGGCCCAGACCACAGATAATGTCCCCCGCCAAATCGCTAATGCCCACACAATTTTTAATATTGTATCCACAATGCTCTTTATTCCCTTTGCGCCATTCATTTCCAGGACCATTATCCGTTATTTCCCGGATAAGGAAAAACTGCGGAATATTGAGAAACCAGCTATTCTGAATCTGGATGAAAAAGTACTGTCCTATCCAACAGCAGCTATAAATAATGCTCAGGCTGAAATCAGCGGTGTGGTTGGCTTAACAGAACGGGTTGTTGGGTCGTTGGTTCCCCCCTTTATTACAGATAAGGATCAAAGTGATGTGGAAAATCCGGAACTGAACCTTATAACCGGTTTGCACCAACGCCTGGAAAAGATTAAGTATCTGAATGAGAATATTTCAAACTATCTTATAAAGATCAGCCAGCAAGATCTCACCAGTCACCAGTCCCGAGAGGTATTTGCCCTTGTATCTGCAACCAATTACCTTAATTCCATTAACGATACGGTGAAAGTAAAATTTGAGAATTTAATAGGTAAAAAAGAAAGCCTTGATGAAGGCTTTTCAGATGCAGGGCAGGAAGAAATTCTGGTATACCATGCCAAATTGCTCAAGCAGATTAAACGTTTGAACAAATATTTTGCCAAATATGACCGTGCCAAGGCAACCAAAATTATGAAAAAAGGAAAGAAGTACAAAGATCTGGAAGAAAAGTACCGTCTGGAACATTTCAAGCGGGTCAGCGGTAATGTATCTGTATCTGTGGCTACGCATCAGCTCCACGTGGAACTGATGGATATGTTGAAGCAGATCAATACCTTTATAGAGTTGATTGCATCCACTCTCTTGGTGATTGAGGAAGCGTAAGCCTGTATTATAAGGTTAATGCAGTGAACAAAATCAGCTATTAATTTATGAAGTCCATTATCCTTTTTCGCCACGGGAAATCAGACTGGTATGCCGATTACGATGTTGACCACAACCGCCCATTGGCAAAGCGCGGGATCAAGGCCGCCAAAAAGATGGGGGTCTTTCTATCAGAACTTGGGCAACTACCTGATATCGCTGTTTCGTCCACCGCCATTCGGGCTAAAACCACCGTTGGGATCGCCATGGATGCAGGAGACTGGGCCTGTCCCCTGGAACTGGATCCCACTATTTACGGCGGATCCCCGAATGTGCTGTTATACCTGGTTCAGGAGCAGGATGACACATTGAACATCATCTGCCTGGTTGGTCATGAACCTAACTTTTCTATGTTTATTTCCATGGCTACCCATGGCCGTAACATTCGCTTTCCTACCGCGGCCATGGCAAAAATTGATTTTGCAGTGACCAGTTGGAAAGATGTTTGCTTTGGTGAAGGGAAATTAGCCTGGCTGCAACGGCCAAAAGCGCTGGAATAATTTTCTATGACAAGTTGGTAAGCAGTACCAAATAAGAAAATGTCTGCACATGCCCCAAAACAAATTAATTGAGTACTATAATAACCAGCTAGCTACTTTCCGCATACATTTTACGAATACGGTAAACCGACAAGGGGTTGAGGATATACACCAGCTACGGGTTTTTACCAAACGAATTAGAACTATCCTCGCAATAATGGAAATTAGCATCCAGGGTGAATTTAGAAAAAAAGAACATTTTCATCTGTTTTTAGAACCTTTTCGTCTAGCAGGTGAACTCCGTGAAATCCAGTTACATCTTCACTTGATCTCTGCATACGAATCAAAATACCTTGCCCCCTACAAAGAATATCTTATTGAATCCCAGAAACAGGCGAATGAAAACTTGCTTGAGGGACTGGCCAGGTTTGATTTCGAAAATCTGGAAGAACTCAATAAGGTGTTACTGAAAAAAATTGAAAACGTAACCAATGAAATCGCATCAAAGGAATCCAGAACATATCTGCTTTCAAAATTGAAACGGGTGGAAGAACTGAAGGATAATATTAACGATGATCAGAAACTACACAAAATACGAATTCACCTTCGGGCTGTAATGGAAACACTTAGGTTAATGAATGCATTAGAACCATCAAATGAGATGAGAGAAGTAAAGTTTCAACCTAGATCACTCAACGATATTATAGGAAAATGTCACGATCAGACAGTTCTAATAGTTTCATTAGAACGATTTGTCCAACAAAGTGCAAATGAAAGAATTATACAGCACCTATCAACTCTCATTAACGATTTAGTCAACGAAAATAGTGTAGCTCGAAAGAATATAAACACACTGCTGGTGTCTTACCTGTCACAAACGGTATAATCATACTCTTCTTGTAACCGCTGGCGAATGACTACTTGAAAAGTGGTCTGGATCGTATAGCTGCCACGATCACTATAAAATTAGTTTAAGTATATTTACAGCTTTTCCGGTACGTAGTTATAGTTTGAACGGTCTGGCCTCTCATACTCTTCTTCGGGAGTCCTTTCAGGGAGCTTTACAACAGGATAATCAATGTCTGTATATGGAATCTTACTCAAAATGTGACTGATACAATTAACACGTGCTTTCTTTTTTACGTCAGACTCTACCATATACCAGGGGCATATGTCCGTGTCTGTATGTTCCATCATATTATCTTTAGCTTCTGAGTAGTCTTCCCAGTGATTTATGGATTCAACATCCATGGGACTCAACTTCCAGACCTTTGTTGGGTCGGTAATTCTTCCTTGAAACCGTTTTATTTGTTCCCCGGCACTTACAGAAAACCAATACTTTAAAAGGATAATACCAGATCTTATGAGCATACGCTCAAATTCAGGGGCAGTCTGTAAAAATTCGATATACTCTTTATCACTGCAAAATCCCATTACCCGTTCAACTCCGGCGCGATTGTACCAGCTACGATCAAACAATATTATCTCTCCTGCTGAGGGCAAATGTGATATGTATCTCTGAAAGTACCACTGAGTCTTTTCACGGTCTGATGGCTTTGCTAGTGCGGCAACTCTACAGCTTCTGGGGTTTAGGTTTTCTGTTATCCTCTTTATGGCTCCACCTTTCCCAGCTGCATCTCGACCTTCAAAGACGATGACTATTTTTTTCCCATTTTCAATGACCCAGTCCTGCATGTACACAAGTTCTACCTGTAACTCTTCAATCATTTTATTATATTTTTTCTTAAAATCATTTTTGTCACCCATAGCTAATACCCCTTTTGTTTTTTATTCAGATTCTCAAGGACCCTGCATTTAGAAAACTTAATCTTGATGTGCCAATAGTTGTTTTACTTGCTGATGCACGACTGGTCATGGACTTTTTTGTAGTTTTACCCATAGTGGTGATACTCTCTAAATAAACTCTAATCCTAAGTTTAATTTATATGAAAATCAACTGGTAAACTTCCCATATTTTGTTTTTTGCTTTTTCATGATTTTCAATTCCTTATCGGCTGGTCTGACAATTTGGGGATCGACTTCCATATCCAATGTGCGGCTTCTCCCGTGGTATGGAACTGAGTTTAGGATCAATTTTATTGTTTCTTTGCGTGCCAGATGTTTGTTATTCGATCGAATTATCCACCAAGGCGCCAGATCCGTAGAAGTCTTTTTAAGCATTTTATATTTTTTGATCGTGAACTCATCCCATAATTCCTGAGCCTGTAAATCTACTTCACTCAATTTCCATTGCCGCAGAGGATCGTTTTTACGCCTGTCAAATCTTCGCTTTTGTTCAACCTTGGAAGCTGAAAAGTACAGTTTAAGCAGGATCGTTTTCCCATCTTCCAAGAAATTGGCCTCATAGCTGTTAATATTCTTCAGGAAACTTTTATATTGCTTGAGAGTACAGAAGCCCATGACCGACTCCACCATTGCCCGGTTGTACCAGCTACGGTCAAACATGACGATTTCTCCAGCCTGCGGAAACTGTTCAATATAACGCTTTATGTAAAGCTCATTTCTCTGGCGTTTGTTGGGCTTGCCAAGGGCTACAACCCGGTAACGCCTCACATTCATGAATAAGGCCACCCGCCTGATGGTGCCGCCCTTGCCGGATGCGTCTCGCCCGTCAAAAGTGACAATCATCTTTTTCCCCATATTTTCAAGGTGCCTTTGCATCTTGATCAGCTCCGCCTGATAGGGTTTTAGTTCCTCTTTCTGTATATATCTCTTGATGACTTTTTTTGTATCTTTTTCGTCAAGATCATCAATTGATAGCTTCCAATTGACCTTATTCATAACTCACTCTTGAAATTTCCAATAACATAAATCATATATCTATAAGATTACAACTTATTATATCAAAAAAATTATAGTTATTTGTTAACATTATCTTATTTATTTCTTCAATCGCGAGATTATCGCTCTCCTCTTTTATTGCTGAAGATTTCTTCAATTTACCCAGAGGAATTAATCTGTAGGCTTACTTCAACAAAACCATCTTCCTGGTCTGCACAAACTCTCCAGCATGAATATCCCCACCCAATTGCACCTGACAGCATAATAACTGATAAATACAGCATGCAGACATTATTTCGCCGGTTCAATAGCCATCAAACTCAGTTCAAAATACATAAACGGGATCAAGCACTATGCCAATTTGTACAGCGCCCCTACAGCAATCAGATCCAGGTTCTAGTATAGATCACTCCGGAAAAGCAGGTATGGACTCTTCCGGTTCATTTTCCTCGGGTGGTTTGGGTTTTTCTCCCCAGTAGGTGGGGCGGGTCTGTAAACGAAATAAGATATTTTTATCGGTTAAATACACATTTGGATCATCCTCCAAGCGGATTGTATTTTTCCCAAAATTCGTTTTTGTCCTCCCAAATATATAATGACCCAATTCTTTATCATTCGAGTTATAAAGAAATAAATGTGTGCCCGTAGAGTCACTCACTGAATATTTACTCCAATTGTCCGGGTTTTTTGATATAGGATCTGATTCCTTACTTAATTGCAGGATATTATCGAAAAAACTTTCTAAACTGGATAATTTTACTGAAAGAGAATCGTGCCCGGAAATGACCCAGCTTGTATCACTTCGCACCAGTTCAATCTCTTGGTCTTCCTTTTGGACAACAAATCGGTGAATGTCATCTTTCCCATCGGAAACGACTGTTTTAGTTTGAACTGTATATTTCTTTTGGGACTGACGATTTATGAAGAAAATAATTAATACAATCCCAAGGGCAATTACGATAATCCGAGTCTGCCTAGCCATAAATATCCTCCAGCATTCTTGATCTTGCTTTGCTCCTTCTCATGCGGAAAAAACCAAAACCAACAACTAAAACTGTAGGCAGAACGATATTAAACCATTTCCACCAGACTTTTGCACTGTCTTCAATTTCTGCTAATGGGCGGTTTGTAATTTCCCGTGATCGGAGTGCAATTAATTCTCGATCACCAAGCAAAAAATCCACAGCGTTCATCACAAAAATGTGATTTTCAGGAGATGCCCCACCTCCGTCATCTGCCAGGAACCGGGAATCACTTACCAGAATCATTTGACTTAAGAGTCCAGATTCTGATGAACTGCGTTCAGACCGGGCACTCAATAATTTCTTTGGCTGATTTAAGTTCACCATAGCCGGATTTGTTTTCGGATCGGGATGAAGGTTAAAATACCCGCTCATCAGGGAAGAATTATTGGAACTAAACATCAACGGTGACACGTTGACCGAACCATCCTGCGGAATGGAATCGGTACGAATCTCACTGGCAAAAAACAATTGAACCTGTTCCAAACCGCTCACCAGCACTTCATCCTTGTTAAAATCTCTTACGACGGGGAGCAAGGGGTAAGACATGGGGACAGCCATCCTGAAAGGCCCCATATTCTGCTGAACATTTACCCGTCCGCAGGTTTTATCTAAAACCAGGTTAGGCTGGAGAGACAAGCCATATGAATCAACAATGTCAAATATGTCAGATGAAATCTCGCTTGCCTGCTGGGTTTGAAGACTCGATTTAATTCGGGATTGAGCCAATAATATATTTCCTCCTTGATTCAGGAAAATTTCAAGATTCTTCCGTTCGTTTTCCTGCAACGAATCTTCCAAGCCATTCACAAGTATCAATTCAATATTGTTCTCTATGGTATACTGCAAATCTATATTCCTGACAGTATATCGTTGCTGAAGCAATGAAGAGATATTCCGATTTTCTGTCTGCTGTCCCTCAGCTTTTGCTATAGCCAACACCGGTTTATTTGTCTCAACCAACCGTTTTATCTTTGTAGTAATATCATATTCTAATCCGGTGGTTGTCTGAATGACGGGAATAACTTCTTTCTCATCCTGATAGATAATCGCCAGCCCCATGAACACCCGCTTTATCTCCATTTTATCATTCTCAATAACCTGAAGTTGTACAGGCTGAATGCCCGCCTGTTGAGCTTCCTGTTCCAGCTCTTCCTTTTCACCGGGTTTGAAAAACTGAAACCGAATATTTCCCTTTGAGAAAGCAGCATATTCTTCCAAAATATCCTGTAGGAAACGGCGATTGTTACCATATTGACCGGGCAGATTTCCAGAGAAATAAACCTTCATAGTCATAAGGTCATCTATCTTTGCAATAACGGACCTGCTGGATTCCGAAAGGGTGTACATTTTTTCTTTCGTAAAGTCTAGGCGTCCGAACCAGTTTCGGGATATAAGGTTCAAAATGATCAGAATGACCAAGACTGCCCCGGCAGGCCCAACCAGAGATTTTCTCCATTCAAATTTCGATTTCATTTCCATTTTCTGACCTCCAGAACCTGGTTGGTAAGAAACAGGAAGAAACCGATGACAGATCCAAAATAAATAAGGTTTCGTGTATCAATCACCCCACGGGAAATACTGGTTAGATGATAATCAACACTAAGAAATTGTACTATTCCAGCTAAACCGGAAGGGACGAAAAATAACAGTTTGTCCATAAGCCAGAATACTAAGACTATGAACACAGCAATGATAAACGAAACCACCTGATTGTCCGTCACACTGCTGGCAAAAGTTCCTGCTGAGGCGTACAATGCACCTGCCATCGCTAAACCAAAATACCCGCAAAAGACGGCTCCGTAATCAATGTTTGTCCCTACGCTCATCAATGTAATAAAATGCACCAATGTCACCAGCAATCCAATGAGAATCAGACTTACAACTGCAAGGTATTTCCCCAGGACGAACTCATGGTTCTTCAACGGGAGCGTGCTGATTATTTCCATAGTTCCCAGGTTCCGTTCCCTGGCAATTAAGCTCATTGAGATTGCCGGAATGAAAAAGAGGAAAATAAGGGGGGTAATGTTGAACAAAGCCCGCATATCTGATTGATCGTACAGAAAGAACGTGTTTGTGAAAAAATATCCGTTCACCAGAGCGAACACTACCAGAAAGATATACGCCATAGGGCTATAGAAAAAGGAACGGAGCTCCTTGAGAAAAACTGTCTTCACATTATGCATCTGCAGCCTCCGTCAAAGTTAGTTTTCGGAAAATATCTTCCAGGTTCGTTTTTGCAGGTGTCATTTCAAGGATCACCCAGTCCTTACTGATGGCATAAGCAAAAATATCCTTGCGCGGATCGCTTTTTGTCGGATATTCCAGGTGAACCATTGTGATTCCATTTTCATCAGAAATCCTTCCAAAGTTTACACTGGGTACCACAGCTTTCATTTCTTCTATAGACTCTTTACTAGCATTCATCAATTCCAAGGTCATTTGCGTGTTTCCCTCTGCTCCGGAAATCAACTCATCACTGGTACCATCGGCGACAATTTCTCCTTTATGGATAATAATAATTCGGTTGACAGTTGCCTGTATTTCCTGCAAAATATGACTTGAAATCAGAACAAGTTTTTCCCTGCCAAGCCGTTTGATCAATCCCCGGATTTCTACAATCTGGTTCGGATCAAGACCGGATACCGGTTCGTCCAGAATCAGAATCTTCGGATCATGGATCATGGCTGCTGCCAGACCGACACGCTGTTTAAACCCCTTGGAACACGTACCGATTTGCTTGTGGATCACGCCTTTTAATCCGCATTCTTCCACAACCCTGGAAAATGCCTTATTGAACTTATTTCCTTTAATTTCCCTGACAGTAGCTATAAACCGCAGGTAATCGTACACGTTCATATCCAGGTAAAGGGGGTTCAATTCCGGTAAATACCCTATCTGCTTCTGAATTTCATGTTCATCTTCAAGAACATTCAGGTCGTTGACGAAAACATTGCCGGCGGTAGGCGCCAAATATCCTGTAATAACTTTCAGTGTTGTAGATTTCCCAGCTCCATTTTCTCCAAGAAAACCAACGATCTCTCCATCATTAATTTCAAAATTGATGGATTTGACGGCTTTCACCGATCCATAGTATTTTGAAAGATCACTGACTTTTATCATAGTATAAAATCCTATTTAAAATTATAAATTTTTCGGGGGCGAAATTAGGTCATTACTACATACAAGGCAAAAAGTTCCTTAAAATTTTAAAAAAAATGAGAAATTTTATCATTTTATAAAACTACTTATTAAAACCCAGCCCTGGGAATATTCTGTCTTTCAGGATTGGCCAGAACGATTGCTGAAGCGAAAACCAGACCTAGGGAAGCAAAAATTGTGAATGATATTTGAAGACCGTCTCGCTGCCCTATCACGCATTTATCCTGAATGGTTATTGAGTATTTTACCTGAATTACAGCTGGAAA
>JYMV01043511.1_pt1 | contig 11735 bp, 13 predicted proteins | sample 338911 | NCBI WGS metagenome assembly JYMV01 (sample SAMN03354496, study PRJNA234377) | hydrothermal vent metagenome | biome: Deep sea; feature: Hydrothermal plumes at the Eastern Lau Spreading Center, Western Pacific Ocean; material: Seawater | place: Tonga | collected 2009 | depth 2000 m m
TCGAGTTTCGCTATTGCCTCAAGGGCTCCGTGAAACTGCCTCAAGGCTGCCGCTACTTCCTCTTTTGCCTTTTCTCTGACTTCTTGAGGCTCTAGGTCGCGGCAGTCTGACGACCATCTACAAACACTTGGAGGTGTGGAAGTCGGCAAAGCCAGCTAAGGTGCAGTTGAGTAATAACGAGATGCCGGAGCGGGTAAAGACCGCCTTTATGGTTGCCTGGCGGGAGGCCTCGCAGGAGGCCGGGCTAGCAGTCGAAGAAGTCAGAGAAAAGGCAAAAGAGGAAGTAGCGGCAGCCTTGAGGCAGTTTCACGGAGCCCTTGAGGCAATAGCGAAGCTCGAAAAGGATAAAGAAGCGCAAGACGAGGCAATTGAAGGCTTGCAAAAGCAGCTAGCAGAGGCGAAAGCCGAAGCCGCTAAAGCAGAATCGGAGGGAGCCGCAGAGAAAGCGCGAGCTGATGAACTGCGCGAACAGTTGAAAACGCAGCAGCAAGATAGAGACGCCGCGCTGAAAGAAGCAGCAGAGACCAAAGGGCAGTTAGAGAGCCTGAAAGCGCAGAATCAGGAATTGTTAAACAGGCTCTCAAGCAAAGACAAAGGCAAGTAATTAGCCTTGTTTAGCCGGAAACGGCAGGATTTGAGCAGGCTTGCCGGATAGTTTTTCGGCAGCCTCAGCGCCCAGGACCTCTAGAAGTTTTGGCGCTTCGTCATAGAAGGTCTCGGCCAGCCCCCAAGCTTCGATAGGGTCGCCGTCAGTTAGTTCGGTACAAGCAAGAAGCAGGGCGGCCCGCAGTCTCATGGTGTCGAGCATGGCGTGTTCAACAGCTTCGCGGCTGAACATTTCGGGCTTTTGCTTGTGCTTTTTCTTCATTGGGCAAACTCCAGTACATAGGGCTATATCGGTTATTGACATCATTGGGTCGGACCAAACTTTTTAAAATGTGCAATTCCCTAGTATTTTGAAATTTCCGGCAAATTCTTATTTGGCAAGGTCTCCGGGGTGTTGCCCAGGGCGCTTAAGGCTGCCTGCGTGCAATGCAAAAAGCGCCGCTTGCAGCGCGGCTAGTGGCTCCCGGCACGCCCCAAGGGGGCTTACTCCGCCCGGTAATTGAGGTAAACGAAAGAGTCCAGATTTCTGGCCGGGCTGTCCAGAGGTCAGTTTTCTTGCGTGTGCTGCCTGCGCACGCTGGCACCCTGCACGCCCCGAGGGGGCTTACTCCGTCCTTGTCACCGAACCAGCTACCGCCGGTCCGGTACCTGCGTCCTGTAACCCGCCATTTCCCTTAATGTGGGCTGATCGCTATACGGTGACGGCTACGCCATCCCCGTGGTCTAAATGGAAGAAGGGAAACGGCTAGAGGGGTTGCGACTACTCCGGGCGGCGCGGGGCGGCGAGCTGGCAGCGAGACAAGACAGTCAAGCCGCGCAGCGCCCTTACGCAGTAAGGCAGGATAAAGAGCGTAAGCTATGCGTGTAAAAAGACTATCTATTGTTGGTTTATAGCTTAAGCTATAAACCAACAATCCTAAAAACGTAAGCTAACGAGTTAAGATGGAAGTAGAATCTATTGTATAGGATAACTAGGATTTAGCCATGCCAAGACCGCGAAAACCAGGCAAAGACCCCATACAAACGCCCCAGCTCAACACCCGGATAAGCGCCGAAGACCTGACGAAGCTAGAGGCAGTTTGTCGGGCCGAAGGCAAAACCAAAACCGAGATACTGAGAAAAGCCGTGCTTTTGTACCTCGACGGCTACGAGCAAAAAGCCGAAGCCGCAAAGCGCGACCGCCTGGCCGAGTCTATCGAGAGCATGACCAAAGCAATTGAAGGTCTAGCCGCCGGACAGAAATACAGCACCGAACGGCTGGCCAAAATGATAGCCAGGACCATGATGGACGTCGGCATAGTGAACCAGGTGTTTTACAAGAGAGCGGCAAAAGACGAGCGGGACACCCTTTGGGGCTCTGCCCGGCAAGCGGCAATAGAGAGATTGAAGCACAAGAAGAAAGACGGAGACCCAGAAGCTACGGAGATTATGAGCGATGCGCTCAGTAGCTAAGCACAGCTATATCAAGGGCGCGAGCGGCAAAGCCAGGGCAAAAGCTCACGTTAACTATATCCAGTACAGGCGCGGCGAGGACCGGGAGAACGGCAAGCCGCGCGAGTTTTTCAGCCAGGACAAAGACCGCATACAGGGGCGCGAGGTCAAGCAAGAGATAAGCAGACTGGAGCGTTCCAAGGTTGTCGTGCATAAGGTGATACTTTCGCCCGGTGTGCAAGGCGTAGACATGGAGCGCTACACAAGAGAAGTCCTGAAAGAGACCGGCAGGGAAAAAGGGCTAGACCTCAACTGGCGGGCGGTTGTTCATAGAAACACAGATCACGACCATGCGCATGTCATTGTTTTTGGAAAGGACAAAAACGGGCGAGAGGTGACCTTTGACCGCGACGACTACGCCAAGCTCCGAGAAGCGGGCGACAGGTATTTAGAGCGGAATCATTACCATGAGCGGTTCATGGCCCGCGACACGGACCGGGTAATGAAGCACGGCTATGAAAGGGACCGTGGAGATAACGTCTTTGAGGCACTTGTTAGAGACCTGAACCCGAACCGGAGCGAGCAAGAGCGGAAGCCTTACCAGGCGAAGGAATGGGACAAAGAGAAAGCTATCGAGCATCTACCAGAGCGCGAGAAAATCGAGAGAGACGGCGAGGTCTACAGCAAATTTTCAAAGCTCGATGACCTGAAGGAATTAGCCGAAAGGCTCAAGACCGGCGACACTGAGCGCCTTGACGATGAGAAATACAGAAAGCTTGGACAGTGGATCTGGACCAAAGAGAAAGCCGGAGACGACCATTACGACCGCAAAGCCAAGTACAAGTGGGACAAGAAAGAGAAGAAAAAAGAGCGAGACCCGCACGAAGCGGAGCGCGAGTTTAAGAAGCTAGACAAAGACCTGAAGCGCTCCTTCAAGGAAATGGAGCGCGGCGCCTCCGGAGACTTCGGGAAGGGCTACAAGCAGCGCATGAGGGAGGCTCAAGGGCGGCTCTCGGAAGTACACGGCGAGTACACCGGCCGCATGGAAGAGCAGCGGCTAAAAGACCTTATAGAGAGATTCCCTGACCGGGCCGAGGAATTTGGCAAGCAGCTAGAAGCGCTGAAGGAGTTTCAGCGCGAGCAGCAGCAAGAGCAAAGCCGGGACAATAAATGGCGAGATTTTGACAGTCTTTTAGGAGAAAATTGGAACTCAAAAGACCGTGACAAGGAAGGCAAGGAACGGCAAACCAAAGTAGAAGGCCAGGGGCAGCCGACGAGGGACCAGGGCGAAACTGGCGATCGGGCCGGTCAGGATTTGGCGATCGGCAGGGTGCATGACCAGATGGCCGGGGACAAGACGCAAGAGCAGGACAAAGACCGCGACGAGCCGGAAATAGACAGGGGCGGAAGGTAAGAACAAAATGCCGACGGCAACAATCAGAGAAGACATTCAAGCCCCGAAAGAGCGGATAGCGGAGCTTTTGAGGACATCGCTAGCGGGTGGAGGCTGGCGAATCGAGTTAATCAATGAGGAATTATGCGAGCTAATTGCTCATCAGACCAAGAGCGAGCGAATTAAGGGCGTACAGTGGAATTATGAATATCGGTGTATAGCAAGCTGGGAGCCGCAGCAGGAAGGCGTTAGCCTGAATATTGAAGTGCGGGAAGAAAAGAATCAGTGGACCTCCGATAACTGCAAAGTCAAGGCAGTAGAGCTAATACGAGGGGTGGTTGATAAGGCTGAGAGGCTGGCCAAGCTCGAAAAGTCAAAACCCGTGCCGACTCGCTACGGTTCTGCCCGGTGGGGCACTCCTGAGGACATACAGACGGCTGGCTACTGGGGCGGATTTGAGGACTCGCGCCGACTGGTATTAGGACCAGGATTTGACGACAATTACGCCACGCTCACGCCGGAAGACACAGCCAAACATGCCATTGTGTGCGGACCTACGGGGTCAGGTAAAACGACAGCGGTATTTATTCCTAATTTATCCGAGCGGCTAAATTCAAGCGTGATAGTGACAGAAGCGACAGCCGGAGCCGAGCCGCCGGATCTCTACACAAAGACCGCCGGTTATCGTTACATGGCCGGAGGCAACCGGATTTATTATTTCAACCCGGACGACCTGCACAGTGACCGGATTAACCCACTAGACGTTGTTACCTCGTATGCAAAGGCGCAGGAACTAGCACAGCTTGTAATCGAGAACACGACAAGCAAAAACAACTACGGGGACGATGTTTGGCCCAAGTCAGAGGCTAACTTACTTACTATCCTCATTGCTCATGCAGCGGCAGAGAATCAGCATTTAGGCTATATTCGGGCGCTACTCAGAGAAGGCCCAGACGGTCTTATGCCGCTTTTGGAAAAGAGCAAAGTGGAGCACGTAAGGCAGGAGTACCGGGGCTTTTGTAATAACAGCCGAGAGGGTTTTAAGTACGGTGTCTTTGCCGGTTTGATGCAGCGGTTGAGCCTCTGGGTAAACCCGAGAATAGTAGCCCTGACTGAAAAGACAGACTTAGATATCCAGGACTTAAGCAACCAGCTCTTTAGTTTCTATCTAGCGACACCAGCGCAAAAGACGCACCTGAAGCCAATAGCGGCGCTAATCTTCAATTTCATTCTTGACCTGGCGCTAAACAAAGAGTTTCAAAAGCCGCTCTATTTGAGCCTGGACGAGTTTACTAACTTCGGAATGATTCCAGGAATAGCCGAGAAATTGAGCATCATCAGACACAAGAATATCGGCGTGATGCTTGGGTTTCAGGACTATTCACAGCTATTAAAAGTCTACGGCAAAGACGACGCGACCCAGTTATTTAGCCAGCCTGGCACGAAGTTCTTTTTCAGGCCCAGGACGCTTGAGGTGGCTGAGAAAATATCGAAGATGGCAGGAAATATGACCGTCTACGAGCGTAAGATGACATCGAGCGGTCAGATACAAGAGCGCGAGAGCGGGCGGCCACTCATCGACCCTGGCGAGGTTCTGGCGCTTGCTGAGCAAGAAATGCTTGTCTTTACTCCGAAGTGTCCGCCGTTAAAAATGCCACGCTTCACCTGGCAAGATTACGTTGATTCCATGGCAATACCGCCCTTGCCAAAGATTGAGGTGCAAGTAGATGAGCGCCTAGTAAAAGAATGCCAGGCTCTAAAAGAGCCCGCAGCCTGGCAAGAGCAAGCCGAGCAGATGCGAAAACTAGAAGAGCCGAAGGCATCCAAGCCGGAGACAAGTAAGCAAAAGCCGCAAGGCACGCCACCCGGCGAGCCCAAGCAAGACCGCAATAGATTTAGAGACCGGCAAAAGCCGAAGCAAAAACCCAGGGAAGAAGAACCGGAAAAGCCGAAACCGCGACCCATCCAGCCGCAGCAAGAAGAGCCGGATTTAGACAGGGATGATGGTATCTCTCTTGATTAAATATCTAAGTGACCGAGCAATGCTAGGAGAATAAAAAAATGTGGGCTACTTTACTCGGAATCCCTTTGTCTGTCGTCATCTTCCTAGCCACCGATCACTATCTTACCGAGTGGGATCTAGTCGGGAGCAGGTTGGCTATTGACGCTCTGGGCGTGTGCTTAGGGCTCTGCGCTTATTATTCGTCGATGGGCATTGATGTCTATGTCAACAAAAAGCGCGATAATCCCGAGCCCTTCGAAGTCCCAATGGACGTGCCCAACGCGTTCGGAGCAGCAAAACAGGTCATCACTGAAGGGCTGTACGGGCCATTCTCCTGGTCACTCAAAACGACCGACACGGAAGAATCCCGACTCATGGCTACTATTATGTTTACCGAGACTTTCGGGCTAGGGGTTGTTGTTCCCTCAACTCAGACAAAGCGCCTGGTATTGCTACAGGTCAGCTTTGAGCCAATAGAAGAGGCGGAGCAAAAACCGCTAATAGAGGCGGCGCCTGGCTTTGGTAATCGTCAAACAAAAGTCCGTTTAAATTGGTATGTGGACTCACCACTAGGCCGGGTGAGCGTTAACAAGCTCCAGGACGACATGACTTATGAGCTTAAGAAGGCTATGGGCGCAATTGTAGCGGACCCGCCGAAGCCAAAGTCACCTTTTGAGCCGCCGGAATGGGTCTTTGTTCTGACGCTGTTGGCGATTATTTTCTGTTTTGACGAAATGAACAAATACACCGACGTAAAGGCAAAAGCCGCTGAGCAACGCAAAGCGCAGCAAGAGCAGTATGACAAGGAGCAAGCAGACAGAGCCGAGGCGGCGCAGAGAGCCGCACAGGAACGCGCTCAAAGAGATGCCTACAATCAAGAGATGCAGGAGAAGTATAGGCAAGCGCGAGAGAATCAGCGCCGGGGAGCTGAGCAGCTTTTAGAGCAGCAACAGCAGCAGTACAGTAGCTCCTATTCAAATCCGCTCAATAACACAGCTCCAAGCAATCCATTTACCCAACAGTTGACCCCAGGAACGGACAAGAGCAACGGATTTACCCTACCCTGGCGCACACGGTACGGCGGCAATCAACCCTGATAATAACGAGGTTAATATGGCATCGCGAAAAAACAAAGCTCTACCAATTGCGCAGCTGGAAACAGCGCGAAATTTTCTGATCTCGGAAATCGAGTATTTACGCAATTTGCGCGGCACAGTCTGGTGTTTTATCGGCGCATCGACCATGATTGAGTATTTGGCTTCTTTATCAAAGGGCGCAGCCGCTGGTCGAACGAGCTACATCGAATTTATCAAAGAGTTTATGAGAGACGCGTATAAGAAGTTTTCTTATCGATCTCGCCATCGGGTTCATCGGGGTCCAAAAAAATTCACGAAAGAGGATCTTCCCGAGCAAATGTATTTCATCCTTCGTTGTGGCTTGGTACATGGCTTCTCGTTGGTACCGACTTCGAAAGAAAAAGAAAATGGAGGACGAGAACGGTCATTAACTATCAACAGCAGGGCTGATGCAGTAAGGGATAACAAAGCGCACTTAGACAATTTCAGCTCGGTCTACGCACCTGATTCTGTTTATTTTGTAGACGAGGATTTGCTAGATGACCTTATAGCTGCCACCAATAAGCTATTTGCTGATCCAGCAAAGCAAAAAAACATCAGCAAAATGCTCCAAAATCGTCCGTTTATCTGGCCGCTGTAACTAGTCCGATAATATACTTTATGTTTTACCGCTTCTAGAACGGCTCTGTAAGCCGTTTTTCGCAACGGGGTGGATAGAGACCAGCGGGGAATTTTGCCCTTGTCTTCTACCCCGCCCGCTATATGTGGTGTTCGCAATTTTTGCCCGGCTGCAAAGTGGCGTTTCCTGGCAAACACTAGGGGTAGGGATGTCCTTTCATACCAAACTCGGTCCAAGCTCTTCACCAGCGACCTCCTAGCCCCCTCTAATGAGTCGCCTTGATCCTTCAGGAAGTCCGTAACCGCTGGTAGTTGTCAAGGGGGGGGCGGGTAGTCCTCTATGTCTAGCGGGTTTATTTGGGGATGTTTGATGGATATGCCAAAGCTCCAAAAGCTAGACAGGCTTTTCTATTCCGCCTATACTCCTTGCCATGAGTGATACCGCCCGCGATATTCAATCTAGCGAAGCCGCTTCAACCGAGGGGCTCGACAACTTTTTCGAAGCAGAGGTAGTACCAGGTACTACTGAGGACAACCAAGTAGTCCCTACCGAGGATCTGCAAGGTGTTTCTGTTGAAGAGGCTGCAAAAATTTTGCAATTGTCTCCAAAGACGATTAAAGATCGCCTGCGCAAAGGCTCACTTAAGGGCTTCAAGGCTAAGGATAAATTTGGCGAACGTTGGTTGGTCTGTTTGGATCTTCTAGCTTCGGTATCCCCTACAGAATTGAAGGTAGTACCTGATTCGGATGGGGTGGTAGATGGTGGTAACGGCTCGAAATCGGTAGCCCCTACTGTTCTGGTAGCCCCTACCGATTCCCAAACCAATCAACTTTTGGAAGCCTACAAAGAGCAGATAAAAGACCTGCAAAAGCAAGTCCAAGCAGCTTCTTACAGACTTGGCTACCTTGAACACGAACGCGCTACGCATCTTGAGCAGATTAAACTCCTTACTGACAGCCAGCAAAAGCCCACATTTTGGCAGCTTCTAAAGGCTTTTTTCGTAAAAGGCTAGTAGATCAGCCAGAAGTCATCTATTATTGACAGTCGGTGATACCATCGGCGGTATCTATCTTGTGTACATGCTGCCGATATACCGCAGGCATTTGGAGGAACAAAACCGACAACAAAAACAAACAAAAACACCAGCTTGAGGGCTGGCGTAATTGAAGTCTTCAGTTTTGTAAGTGTTTCGAAAACTAATCTTTGGCCGGACGGGTTTTTGAAACTGCTGACAGAATAGAGGGCTTGATTCCGTTCGTCAAGGTTGTCGGTCTATGTAAGGACCGAAGGAAACGGCAGAGAAAGCCGCTCTGTGGGCATTAGAAGCCTCTGAGCAAAAGTTATCAGCGAAAATTAAATCTTTGCCTCCGGTACTGGATACGGTGGCAGCGGAGATATGCGCGATATATCCCCGTCGTCAAGGGTCCATCTGGAAACGCCCAGGACAAAGACGCTGGATGCAGTGGAGTACCGCCCTGGACGACGGCCAGATCCTCGGCGTCATGTCCGATGAAGGGCGCGGACTATTTCGCGGGCTTTACTGGGGCGACCAAACTCGGCACGGCGTCTTAGACATCGACAACAACAGCAAATATCACAACGCGCTCGAGTTGCAGGAGCTCGTGCGCAAATTCGCTGCAGTCGGATTACCCCTTATCCCCTACCAGTCAAGCAATACAGGCGGCTGGCACCTTTATTACTTCTTTGATGATTGGGCCCAGTCTTTTGAAGTGGAGAAGACAATCAGAGCTTATCTAAAAGCTCATGGCTACACAATTGCAGGCGGAACACTGGAAGTATTCCCGAGCGGTAACGCGCTGAGACTTCCCATGCAATCGGGCTTTGCCTGGCTTGACTGCGAAGGCGAAAAACAAATTGCAAGAGAAGAGCTAACAATAGGGCAAGCTCTAGCCTTATTCTTCAATGACATGGAAGAGAATAAGAGAAGTTGGAGTGAAGCGAAAAACCGCATAGAAACCCAACTAAGTGATTTTGAGGCTGCCGGCGTCGCCGGCGCCGGCGAAATTGCCCAGGACGCTCAAGACCTTGAACTAGACCCAGGTTTCGAGAAACTGTATCTAAAAGGCATTGATTGGGAGCGCTACAGAAAAGGACAGGAATACTGGCAAAACGGGCTTACAGAGCCAAGCCAGAGGCATGACGCTATTTTGGCAATTGGTCATTATCTCTGGTACGGCGATGATGCAATAGGGCTAAAGGCGCTTCCGTACCAAAAAAACAGTAGAAGGCGCTTTGAACTAATTAGCCAATGGTTGGAAGAGAAGCATAACGGGCTTTCTGAGGACGTAAATAATGGGCGGTGGGGTGAAGTAAGGGATGACATCGAAAGAGCGGTGTCATGGAGCCGTGAGCCCGCCCTGAAGGACCAGGCGTATGAGCCTTACCCCCTAACTGAGAGGTTGCTAGATCGCCTGGCCCATTTCTATAACAAGACTGGCAAGCTTTTGACAGTAGAAGAACTGGACGGCGCGAACCAGGAGCGGCAAGCTACAGCCAGAGAGAAAATAAAGGCGGCCGTGAAACTCTGCCAGGAGCAGGGCTACCAAATTTCAAGGAACCAGATAGCCGAACTGTCGGGAGTCTCAAAGAATACAGTCAGCCGTCACCGCGACCTGTGGATCTTCTTGAAAACTGGATCAGGCGTATTAGTAGCGGGGGGGTTTGGGGGTTCTTGCCAACCATGCGAAGACCTTGGAATTTCAGATCCTTGTTTTTCAGAGCTGGAGTGTTCAAGTGTTAGCCAGTTCGAGGCCGTCCTTTTGGAGCTAGCGCCTACCTGTCATATGGTGTTTGACTCCCTGCGCTTCGACATCTCCGGAGCGACGGCGAACAACTCAACGGCAACAAAGCCTGATGCCTTGTCGCCGCCGCCACTCCTTTCGAGTCTAGCTACGGGGTCAAACACTGGCCTTTGTGTGCATGAGGAATTGGTTTGCTCCTTAAACGGCTTGCCCCCCAGCTCCGCAAAGCCTCCGCTGGGTCCCCTCCATTTACCGCAAACCAAGATTTTTTCTATAGGAAGCTCGGGACGCCAATCTAACCGCAACTGGGATAGATTGCAGCTAGACAGTAGTTAGCTTTGCGCTAGTTTCTCGCTCAAACTGAGGTCAATTCCTTGGAAAACTCAAAGACATGAGCATCAAGCTTGAAGTGTTTGGCAAGGCGCAGACGGGCATCTTTAGGCAGGCCGCGCCGACCTTTTAGAAAATCATGCAAATTCTGTCTTGAAACTCCGGCAATGTCGGCCGCTTCGGTCTGGGTCATTTTGTGCTCGTTTAGCAAGTATTCCAGAGCATCTGAGCCGGTTACGCCGTCAAAGAAGTTACCGACCTGGGCGGATTCATAGGACTGGATGAGATGGACCAGGACTTTAGCGTAGCCAATCTCGACCGGTGACAGCTCGCCATCACGGTCAGTCAGGCGAAGGATCATGTCTTTTGCCGCTTTGTGCTCGTCTTTATTTGTGATTGGAAGGAGCGGGAATCGTTCGACCAGCTCTAAGTATTTTGCATCCATGGTATTTACCTTGTGTTGAGCTTCCTTTTGTCGTAATCGGCATGAGTCATGAAGTCCAGGACAGTGACCACCCCAAGCTGAAATGAGATAGCGGTCAAAAGCCGGTAATTGTTGCCTCCAATGTCAAAGCAGTATTGGTTTTGCGGGATGTAATCAGTAGCCGGGAAGGTGGCTTTCAAGTCCTGTAGGGACTTCCATTGAGCGCCCTTGGTTAGTTTGAGCCATCGGTCAAGACCCGGACGGGCGTTTGAGTACCTTTTAGCGAACTGTTTAAGGCTGTCTTCGCCGATTACTTCCACAGAAACCCTTATGAGAAGTGACAACAGATATTGTACTCAAAAGTGAGTACAGCGTCAAGAGCGGCTTGCTAACTTTGGACTCAGAGAGTCTTAGCTTTTGGACGGTATAAAAACTACCATCTTTACGGGGTAGCTCAGCTGCGCGAGACCTTGAATATAAAGGGTTTCTTGAGCTTGCTTTAATTGCGATCTCTGATGATATTTCTGTGAGCATATTCACATTTTCATTTGGCAAAAGAATAGATTTTCGCTGGGTTTAACCAGCGAGTTTGTAGATACCTTTTCCACATAAATCAGCCCGGTACCAATCTCAAAAAGCTCTTCTTATCGAACAAACTGCATTTTCTCTTGGGCGCAATTGCGTCAAGAGGGCGTTTGTACAGGCTGATGGCTGGAATAGGTCAATCCAACAAACAGGAATCAAACCATGACCATGAAACGAACCATATCGAAATTGCTGAGCATTGCTGCTTTGGCATTCGCTGGAATGAGCGCTAGCTTACTTGCTACCGCTCCGGCACAAGCGCAGTCCGTGCCCACTTGCACTTATTACTACAATGGCAATGACTATCCGTCAGTGCCTCCTCCTGCGACCGTGAGTAATTATGCAACCTGCGTTCCAAACGCAACACAGGCGCGCAAGGACGAAATTTTCAATGCAATTCACTTACTGCCGTACAAGGGTCGGAGATAGCGAAGCTGTCACCAGGGGCAATGACAAAAAAGCCCCGAATCGCTATCTCCGAGCTGCTTCGTAGCCCTTTGCTTTTCT
>JYMV01045196.1_pt1 | contig 11734 bp, 13 predicted proteins | sample 338911 | NCBI WGS metagenome assembly JYMV01 (sample SAMN03354496, study PRJNA234377) | hydrothermal vent metagenome | biome: Deep sea; feature: Hydrothermal plumes at the Eastern Lau Spreading Center, Western Pacific Ocean; material: Seawater | place: Tonga | collected 2009 | depth 2000 m m
TGACATCTCTGGAGATGTTGCGAGTTCCCGACCAGTACCACTGGTCTAGCGTAATCCAATGAGATATTTCACCGCCAGGAACGAAGCCACTCGGGCTGCATCAGAGTTGAAGCCCTCTTGCGAAGCCCGTGCCCGGCCCATCAGGTTCCTTGGTGGATATTGATCTCTTGATTCTCAATCCATGATCCGCAAGAGTACCCCGGTTCATCCAGCCGTCCAAAAACCGAGGGGAAGACAGATGCCAGAGACCCGATCCGAAGCCATCACTCTCAAGGGAACTCCATTTGATGTGAAGGGCCCGCTACTTGAGGTGGGAAACAAAGCGCCTGATTTTCTTCTACTGAACGCTGGACTGGAGGAAGTCACCAGATCTTCCTTCTCCAGCAAGACTCTGGTCATCGCAACAGTACCTTCGCTCGACACCCCGGTCTGTCAGCAAGAAACCAAGCACTTCAACGATGCCATTGCAGGCAATGATTCAACAGAAGTGCTGGTCGTCAGTGCAGACTTACCTTTTGCACAGAAACGATGGTGTGGTGCTGAAGGAGTCGAAAATGTCACAACTCTCAGTTGCCATCGTTCCAGCGCTTTCGGTGAAGCTTACGGGGTTCAGATCAGCAATGGACCGCTTGAGTGTTGCCTGGCGAGGGCAGTGTTTGTTGTCGACGCCGAGGGTGTCCTCACGCATGTGGAATATGTAAGAGAAGTGGCAGATCAACCCGACTTCGATGCGGTGTTGAGCGTTGTCCCCAGTTGAGGCTCAGGCACCCTCTGATGAAGAGCACCGGGATCGAATGTCCCGGCTGAGTTCGACACAGGCCAAGAACGCGGTTGAAATCAGAGCAACGTGGCCATGAAGTTCCACGATCTCTCTTCAGCATGAAACAGGGGCTCAAAGATGACAGACATGAAAAAGTGTGTGGCAGAATCGGTCGGGCTCGTTTACCTCTGCTCCGCCTGAATCGCTGAATCCTGACAGTGCCGATGCAACGGATGGGGTGAATATTCGGGTCGGTTGCTCATCATCGCACTGGCTCACGGGTTGGCGCCTTCGATCGGCGTCTCGGATGAGTCGCGATACGAAGATCCCTGTCTCGCCACCAGCCAGCGGCGAAGTGGAGCGGGGATCATCCACAAGATGATCAGCAGCGTCTTGTAGACGAGACCCGGCACGCAGTAGATCTTGCCCCTCTCGCAACAGTCGAGAGCCTCGCTGGCGACGCGATCCGCTTGCAGCCACAAGAACCCGGGCATCTTCGACATCTTCTCACGCGTTCCGGTCACATCGTGAAACTCCGTGTAGGTGAATCCTGGACAGAGCGATGTGACATGAACGCCGCTTCCCTTGCACTCCAGTGCGAGACATTCGGTGAACAGATTGAGTGCCGCCTTGACCGCGCCGTACAGCGTGTGACCAGCGGTCCCCGACATGAATCCAGACACCGAGGAGACCTGGATGATCCGTCCTTTTCCACGCAGTTTCATTCCCGGAAGAAGTCGATGGGTCAGTTCGCAGACGGCAGTGAAAAGAACCCTGATGAATTTCTCGTGCTGTTGCCACGGTTGCGACAGATAGGAGCCCGCGAGACCGTATCCGGCGTTGTTGATGAGTACCTCGACCTCGACCCCGTCTCGTTCCAGATCAGAAACCAGATCTGCCACTGCCATTGGATCCGCAAGATCCCTCCCCTCGACGCGGCAGTCGATGGAGTGCTCCTGGGACAATTCTGAGGCGATCTTTTCGAGTCGTTCCAGGCGTCTGGCCACCAGCACCAGGTCATAGCCCTTTCTCGCCAACTGCTGAGCAAAGCAGAGTCCAATGCCGGAGCTGGCGCCTGTCACCAGTGCTACTGGACGGCTCATCGGTGCTACTCGCCTCTCTCACGTTCTGGTTTCTTCTTCACCGGTTCTGCAGGGGCGTAGTGACCATCGGGAAGCTGGCTGGCCCAGTGATATCTGGAATCCTCGAGCAAGGCCGTGATCCAGGGGTCCTTTTCCCGCACCAGTTCAGCGGTCGGCAGCTGCCACTCGTTGGAGATCTGGCGGGCGCGAGCGGGTTCCGCCTGCGCTCCCAGCAAGGAGGTCAGCGCCCAGTACAGGTACTCGACAGCCATGCACGGGTAATCGCAGCTGCGGTCATCGTAATGAAACCAGGCCTTCTCAGGATAGCGCCGGGGCACCGATCCAAATCTGCCCCCGCGTGCTCTATCGAGACAGTCGCCCAGTGCGGTTCCCGGTCTGGGCCCGAAGATTCGTGGATAGGCCTCGGCATACCCGGTGGTCACCAGGTGCAACACCTCTTCGATGGTCGCATCGAACTGTCCGGGAGGTTTCGTCTCCTCGGCGAACTGGCCCTGCATGTACTGGTATCCAAATCGTTCGATCGCGGAACCATCCATGCGTTCCATTTCACGTTCACTGCCAAACAGCACCATGCCCATCTGTCGGCTCGCCATCGCCTCCACGACCGCTGGATCGTCGGCCACACCGTCCTCATCATTGTCGAGATACTCCGCCAGCACCGCGGCCACATGCCGCACCTTGTCGGAAGACACCCTCTTGGTGGCAAGGACATGAACGCCGAATACCGAGGTGTACTGGCTGAAATGTTGCCGAAACTCCGACATCTTCTCAGGCACTGCCGTGATTTTCAGATCAGGCACTTCGATCGAGGCTTCCGATCCTGTATCGAGTCCTGACACGGTTGTGCAAGAGGCGATGAATACCAGCAGCAGCAAGGTGGAATTGGCAGAGTTCATCAGATCCTCTTTCCGTGCGTCCCCTGAATCGCCAAGATCGTAACCCAGGAAAGGGGGGCAGGCTTCGCCTGTCTCTCGGCGCAGGAAGAGGAGCAGCAGTGGCAGGTGTCCTGTCAGGAATCTGGAGCCACTGGATGCAGTCGAATCTGCATCCGCTCGATCCTCCCCACGCCTGGCGCATCGCCCGAGGATCCTCATCTGCTGGCCAATTCAGTCGTACCCTGCAAGAGCTCAAGATCCGCTGCGCGATCGACCTTCGAAGGGCACTCAGTTCCGACGGTGCGGCTGCTTCCATCGACTTTTCAGGTCTCGGAATCGAGTACCACAATCTCCACCTGCGCTCCTCGGATCTTCCGCATCCCGATTCCCTGCAGCGTTTCGTGCAGCTGCTCGACGAAGCGCCAAGACCACTACTTCTCTATTGCAAGCGAGGTAAGGACAAGACCGGCTTCGCCTCGGCTCTGTATCGTCACCTCGTGGTGGGGGAGCCGCTGGATGTGGCCTGGCAACAGTTGCGATTCATCCCCTTCGGGCACCGACCTCCCAAGCACGAAGGACCCCATCTATTTCGCAAACTGATCGAGCAGCAGCAGCCAGCTGTCCTGCGTCAGTGGATCCGGGATGAATACCCGCAGATCTTCCACGACGGCGTCGCCAGCGGTGAGATTTGCCCCCTGCCCGCAGCCGCAGAAAAAGGGCGTTCGTAGACCGTTCTGGTGCAGCGAGATCGAACGCTCCATCGATAAAAAAGACGCGGAGCCCCCGGGCGACATGCCCAGAGGCTCCGGTGAGGAGGTGTTCTAGTTTTTCAAGCCAGGGTCGGGGGGATCGCCAGCCCGCCTTCGGCGCCCCCCCTTCCCTGTCCTTGGATCCGGGACAGACGGAGAGTCGGACAGGAAAAACGGGAATTCTTCAGGAATCGCTGATTTTCGCCAAATTCGGGCAGTATCAGGCTATTTGAGGCGGTCCGGAATCGGCTCACGGCCGCAGATCCGGCAGCGGGACCCGAAAAATCCGGCCATCGCGCACTCCTCACAACCCTCGAGACGAGCGAGCGCCATCTGGAGCCTTCGATACTGTTGGTTGGCAACAGCGGCCGTCTCCTCGGAATCGAAACGAACCGTTCCGACCCAGTGGGTGGCACACCGAGGGCATTGGCCAACCGTGCCGACGAGTTTCTGGCAACCGGAGCATCGACCACCCGATGCATCATTGACGCCACGAGCCAGCGACCAGGTCAACTCCGAAAAGTACAGTTGGCCGGCGACGAAGCCGTTTCGACAGCGGCTGCAGAACTCATCCTCGGGAGCGACGATGCGGCACATTCCACATTGCAAGGTGGCGATCTCCACATCATGTCCATGAGCATCGAGGAGTTCGTGGAACTGCTGAGAAGAGATGATGAGGCCCGCCACCAGACCATGATCGCAGGTGGAACACCAACCGTTGATCGTCAACGCAACCTGACAACCGGAGCAGTCGGAACCGATGGCGCTATCACCTCGAATGGTTGCCTGCTGGCATCCCCAAAGAACTCCCACCAGTAGCAACACCGAGAGCGGCGAGAGCCACCTCAGGGACAAGCGGCAAATCCAACGCAGTCAAGTGTTCCCCCGGGGGTCGCGTCTTGTCCACAGGTCGGGTAGGGCGCCGGCGGTGCGGGTCCATTGTTGAACAGGAAGGTCAGCAAACTGATCGCATCGGCAAGGTCGACTCCATTGTCATCGTTGGAGTCGAGCGCGAGCAAGCAACTGGCACCGCCCTGGGAAAAGAGGTAGGTGAGCAGGAAGATGGGGTCGGTGATGTCGACCGATGAATCGGCGTTGGTGTCTCCCCTGACGAATTCGATCACGGGAGGTGCATCGTCATCGCCAATGGTCAGGGTGAAACTCGACGGTGTGCCCAGAACCACTCCAGTAGGTACCAGGAGGCTCAGGATCGCCGTTTCGTCACCTTCGACATCGCCATCGTCGAGCAGCGTGATCGGCAAATCGATGGTCGGGGGATCCAGGCCTGCCGGAATGAGCAGCGCCGCTGAAGCCGAGTAGTCGACGCCTGAAGTTGCGGTACCACTGAAGGAGATCGCGACTGGAATGTCTGCAGTCGGAATTTCGGAGATGACCACCGTCGCATTGTATGTTCCCGCAGATTCTGAAGCGGTGTCACTGGCGATGGAAAAGGAGATCGAGATCGGCGGCGGGGGAGGCCCTCCGGCATCGACACTTCCTGTAGCGTCGCTGAAGTTGGTCGGCGAGTTCAGGCCCGTTTCCAGTAATCCGGTACCCAGATTCACCTGAAGCGAATTGACGCCATCGAGCGGCAACTGGGTCGCGGAATAAACCCACTCGTCATAGAAGTAAAAGGTGATGGTATCGCCAGCGAGTCCGAGAAAGTTGTCCGGCAAGACAAAGTCAGGGGTAGGGGCTCCCGGCAGTGCGGCAAAGCCAGCGGTCCCGATCAGGATGTGTTTGAAGCCCGTGTTCCCGACGATTCCTGCTGGAAAGGTGAAGAGACTGCCGGTCGAAGCACTCTCGATCCACTTGGCTCCCAGGTTGTTTTCGCAACAGGCGCTGGTCGGCTGGTAGATCTCGATGAACTGGATCGTTCCATCGAAATTGGAATAGACCTCGTTGAGATCCCAAAGATGCGAGCCAGGAGCAGACGGTGCCGCACCCAAGCTGGTCGAAAGAAATAAAACCAGCAGTAATGACTGGTGGAACCTGTTCTTCATTTCACACCTCGATTCGAATACGGTGAACGGTCTGATCCCTCTGCTCTGCGCAAGTCGAACGGCATCCAGCAGATGACTCATCCAGTAGCCCCCACCAATAGGAGCACAATCTGCTGAAGAGCGGCAAAAGGGCGATTCCCCAGCATCTTCAAGGATATCGCAACATGGTGAGGCTTCAAATCCCAACTAGTCGCAAGGAGCGCCATATTGTCGTGTCTTCGATAGCGCCGATGCAGCGGGAATCGCCTCAATTGAGGGCCAGGTGACGATATACAGCCGGTCGAAGATATTTCCAGGTATCCACTGCTGGCCGGATACCTGCTCGGTGCCGTCGATGAAGCCACCGACCGCCTCGACAAACAGTGGCACCGTGTTCTGGTGGCCGCAGATCACCACGCAATCTCCAGCGGCGATGTCTCCCAGTGCCTGGTGCCATGCGGAGGAGTTTCCTGCTCGGATCGTCTCGATCTCGACGCCAACCCTGGCCGCCAACGGTTCGAGTGTTTCGTGAGTTCTCCGGTACTCGGTGCATAACAAGCGCGTGATCGGTTCTTCTCCGAGTAAGTTTGCCAGTTCTTTTGCACGTTCCTGACCCTCGGATGTGAGGGAGGGGTCGCTCCCCGGACCCTTCTCGCAGTGTCGAAGCACCATCAGGGTGCAGGTGGCAGATGGGTTCCGGTCACTCATCTCATTCTCCTCTGCAGATCGATCGGACACCGGCATCGGATGAGCGCAACCAGCAGCCAACAGCAGGACCATCGACCACAGGCAGCAGCGAAACAGCGGCTGGTATCCTTCAGAATGGTATCTCATCGTGATCTCCTCGGGCCATCTACCTGTCGACTGCTCACCAGGATGCGGGAGACCCCCCGATCATGCCAGTCCATCCTCGTGACGAACACTTCCCTCTGCTAACTTGAGGGCGTGCAATTTCCAGCTGTTGGGAGCCCACATGACAATTCCATTCAGCATCTCGAAGCGGGCGAGCCAGCGATTGCCTCGGCGTCGATTCATCCAGGTGGTGGCAGCCGCCGCCTGTTCGCTGGCACTGCCGTCGACGGCACACGCAGCCACCCGGCGTCTGGCCAAACCGGTGCGAATCGGCCTGATCGCCGATCTTCACCACGATGTGATGCATGACGCCCCCGCCAGGCTCGATGCCTTTCTCGAGGCGATGGCTGCCGATCCCCCCGATGCCATCGTTCAACTGGGAGATTTCGCCCAGGCAAAGCAGCAGAACCGCCCCCTGGTCGAGCAATTTCGGAAGGCTCACCCGCTGCCACTCCATGTCATCGGAAATCACGACACCGATGGAGGCGTGAGCTTTGATCAGCTACTCGAGGAGTGGCAGATGAAGAGTCGTTACTACACCAGGGATCTGAAGGGCCTTCGCTTGATCGTCCTCGATGGCAACGAACGACCTCCCTCACACAAGGGTGGTTATCCATCTCACATCGGCCCGGAGCAGATGGAGTGGTTGAAGAAGCAACTCGAAAGCCACCAGGGTCCGATGCTGGTCATCTGCCACCAGCCACTGGCGGGACCATCCTGCATCGACAATGCCGAGCAGGTGCAGACGATCCTCAACACTGCTACCGATCGAATCGTTCTCGTCATCAATGGCCACACCCACATCGACGATCTGATTCGTACTGGTGACGTCAGCCACCTGCATGTCAACTCCGCCTCCTATCAGTGGGTCGGTGGAAGTCACAAAAATATCAGTTACCCCGCAGAAATTCACGCAGCCCACCCGTGGATCGAATACACCTGTCCCTATCAGGACTCCCTGTTCACGACCTTGACCATTGATCCGAAGAGTGGCTCGGTGCAAGTCTCAGGCAAGAAGACGAAGTGGGTCGGAAAATCTCCAGAACAGGTGGGAGTCGCGAATCGACCGGGTGTGATCGATGGCCAGCAGGTGGTCCCCGAGATCCGACCGCGGCAGATCCAGAGCTCGGCCAGAAAATGAATGGCGCGTAGTTCATCGGGCAATACGGTCCGATTTGGCACCCAACGACTCGATTCCACGCTATCCTGACACTTCATCGTCCGACACCGACCGTGGATTTCTGATCCAGCCGGACCGACCAGCAAACTGGATCCAGTAACGAGGAGTAGCCACCAGATGGAAGCCGGCATCGTTGGACTGCCCAATGTGGGCAAGTCGACTCTCTTCAATGCGCTGACCGCCGCGGGGGCTCACGCTGCCAATTACCCCTTTGCCACCATCGAACCCAATATCGGTGTCGTGGCGATTCCCGATCCCAGACTTGCCATCCTCAATGACCACATCGAGACGCAGAAGCTGATTCCCACCTCGTTGAAGATCGTCGACATCGCGGGCCTGGTGCGAGGTGCCAGTACCGGGGAGGGTCTCGGTAACAAGTTTCTCAGCCATGTCCGTGAAACCGATGCCATCATCCAGTTAGTGCGTTGCTTCGAGGAAGCCCCGGGGGGCGAGGAGATCACTCATGTCGATGGCACCATCGACCCGCTGCGAGACATCGAAACCGTCGAGATCGAACTGGTACTGGCAGATCTTCAGACGGTCGAAAGCGCCCTCGACAAGGCGAAGCGTGCGGCCCGCAGTCGCGAAGATGAAGCGATACTACGACTGGCTCTGCTGGAGAAGTTACATCCGGTACTGGCGGAAGGTCGCCCCGCACGTGAAGCAGACATTGGATCAGATCCGCGTTCACCCGGTGTCCTGAAGGGACTCGGACTCATCACCACCAAGAAGCAGATGTTCGTCATGAATGTCTCCGATGACGATACCCAGGGCGAAGGTGCCATGGCCACCTCCGTTCGAGAACTGGCCGAAGAACGCGGCAGTCAAGCGGTGCCGGTCTGCGCCCGAATCGAGGAGGAGTTGTCGGAACTCGATGAAGCCGATCGCGTCGAGATGCTCGCCGACTACGGCATGAACGAACCGGCACTCGCCAAACTGGCACGTGCCACCTACCAACTGCTCGGACTGCAGTCCTTCTACACCGCCGGCGAGAAGGAGATCCGCGCCTGGACCGTCGCCAGGGGGGCCACGGCACCGGAAGCCGCCGGCGTCATCCATACCGACTTTCAGCGCGGTTTCATCCGCGCAGAGATCTACTCGATCGCCGACATGGAACAGTACAAATCGGAGAAGGCCATCCGAGAGGCGGGTAAGTTACGCATCGAGGGCAAGGAATACGTCATGCAAGATGCGGATGTGTGTCACTTCCTGTTCAATGTTTGAGGAGAGACGCACCGGGAGAGACTCACTGTCCGCTTCGTTCATTCTTCATCGAAGGAGACCCTCAAAATGATCCGTTTCTTGATCCTTGGCATCTCCCTTTGCGGCTGTGCCAGTAGTCACGATCTGGTCGAACAGTACGGCGGCATGCGAGATGTCCTTCGGCTGGGGAACACGCAATCGCGCATCTCTTTCGCGGAGATGCGCCAGCAGCCTCATGCCATCGGCGTCGGCGCACTGACGGATCTACAGGGGGAGATCACCGTCTTCGATGGCCAGATCTTCGTCGCCACCACATCGGATGGAATCAGCGCTTCCACCACCAGAGAAGATGCGACCCCGGGTTCTGCGACCCTGATGACGATCTCTCATGTGAAGAAGTGGCACCACGACACCCTGCCCGACTCCCTGCCTCTGGAGCAAGCCATCGAGACCGTGGCCCGATCTCATGGCATCGACAGCGACACGCCCTTCCCCTTCATCATCGAGGGTGTTGCAGAGAGCTACGAGTTGCATGTGATCAACGGATTCTGCCCCATCGCGACGCCAGACCTCGCGCCTGAGGACCAACCGTGGCGAGCCCAGGGTGAGTCCACTGCACTGAAGGTGATCGGTTTCTTTGCGAGGGATCAGCACGGAGTGATGACGCATCACGGATCGAATCTACACATACACGCCATCATCGATCATGGAGACGAAACCATCTCCGGACACCTGGACGCAGTCGAGATGGCTCCCGGCTCCAACATCTCAGTTCCGGACATGGGCAATAGAGACTAAGATCAAAGACATAGCATGATGCTAAATGCCCGCCGCTGATATCGGACGATTCTCTGGACAGGAAAATATGCGGCCATTCCATTTCGACTCATCGCTCCTCATTTCATCGTTGTTTAGCCATCGACTGCTCGCACCGGTCCTCATCTCCTGGATCTTCATGGCAACGACTCCTGCGTTTCTCGAGGCGGGGAAGATTCCGTATACGAAGGAACAATTACAACAGCTCTCATCGGTAATCGTCACCGGCACCGTGGTGGCGATCGAACATCGCCTCATCGCCGAGAGCAAATACTCCCTGACTCGTCGCTGGAAGGCGACCGTTCGGCCCGACAAGGTCGAGAAGGGCACGGTGCCGCCAGGGGATCTGTTCTTCAGTTTCCTCACCGACGAAGGGGGGCAAGTGCGGTGCGGCCCGGCCCAGGATCCGACACCGGAGATCGGAGATCGGGTGCGTGCCCATGCGGAAACTGGCGTGATGTTCGAGAGCCAGAGTGTCTATCCGATGCTGGCTCCCAATGGCTGGGAAATCATCGATTCCAGCGGGCGAACTGGAGTAGCCGCGACCAGCAGAGATGATGAAAATCTGACTATCCTCGATGTGGTGCGAGCCATCACCACTGGCGAACGACAGAGATTGCTCGAGTATGCAAGCGAGCACAACATGCCGCTGTCGATGCCGATGAAACTGCTGCTGAGCTCCTTCGGCCTGCCCGTCCTGATCATGACGCCAGTCATCGTCATCGGCCTGATCGTCTTGATCTGGAAAAGACGGGCAAGGTCCCGATCTGATCCCTCACCGCAATGAACCGTCAAGGACAACCAGCGTAAGCATCGCAACCGAGGGAATCCTCGGTTGGATCCGCCCCACACATATTGATGGGTTCCGGTGGAGCGGCCGTGCCCGAGAAGAGATAGCCGAGCAGGTAGATGGCATCTGCAATGTTCCACTGTCCATCGTCATTGGAATCGTGGGCATCTAAACAGCCCGGGAAACACAGAAATAGACAGGTCAGATCCCAGATCGGATCTCCGATATCGATGGTGCCGTCCTGGTTCACATCCGAACGACGAAAGGCGGTGCCAACGGTGACAGAGCCGGAGATGGTTGAGGGGGTGACCTCGATGTAATTCGCATACTCGACGACACGCGTGTGCACGGGAGGTTCGCCGAGGGTGTCGACGAAGTCGAGGGCGGTCACATCGCCGACCTCTCCGAGAACCTGATAGCGGGCCGTGAACAGCGGATAGGTCCCCTCAGCCCACAAATATTGGCCGAAGATGGCAACGATGATGGCGCCGGTCCAACCTCCATCTCGGGTCTCGAAGATCACAAAATCGATGTCGTCGGTGGCTATGGCGGGGAGCAACTCCGTGAAGGTAAGGGCGGTGGGATCATGGGCGACCCCGAAACTACATGCCGCTAGCGATCCCCCCTCGAGAATCTCCAGCTGGACCTCCACGGGAATCGTCTCCCCAGGGGCACCCTCTCTGCCAGTGACGGACAATATGTAATCGGCATCGAGGGGCGGTGTGGGAATCGGCATCAGGCAGTCATATTGATAGTTGTTGCAAGAGAGACTGTCGGCGCTGGGATCGGGTCCGCAATCGGGGAAGGGAGCGGGGGGAGGAGCTTCCCCCCCGAACAGGTAATTGATCAGGTAGATCGAGTCCGGGATATCGTAGCTGCCGTTGTCATCGGCATCGCAGGCGTCAAGGCAAGGTTGCACTGCTCCGTCACAGATGGTGCACATCATGTAGATCAGATCCGAGAGCTCTATGTTGCCATCCGCAAGACAGTCGCCACGAACGAAGTCGTCCTGAGCCATCGCCGGTGTTGCCAACAAGATCAATGCAAGAACAGGTGCCACGAGAAAGAGAGAGCGAGGGGAGAGTGTCTGGTGGTTGCCACACATCGGCCTGCTCCTTTCATGGCGGGCAGATTCCGACGGTACTACACCCATCATAGCAGTCACCCCTGTGCACGGAAAGCGAGTTCACACTCCACGCACAGCACTCGAACCGTGTTCCTCACTGATTATTGACTACTACTGGCCTTCTTGCGCCTGGCTTGCTGCACCATCGATTTCATCTCGGTGCCATCGGGCATCTCTTGATACATCGTCATCACAAACTCGTCATCCGAGATCACCTTCTCGACAGCACGCATCTTCATTTCCTTTCCAGAAATTGGATCGGTCATCATCCAGACCCAATCGATGGAACCATCATCGT
>JYMV01023651.1_pt1 | contig 11732 bp, 14 predicted proteins | sample 338911 | NCBI WGS metagenome assembly JYMV01 (sample SAMN03354496, study PRJNA234377) | hydrothermal vent metagenome | biome: Deep sea; feature: Hydrothermal plumes at the Eastern Lau Spreading Center, Western Pacific Ocean; material: Seawater | place: Tonga | collected 2009 | depth 2000 m m
CGTAATTTCAACAGATAGTGAGTATCTAATTGCGCATAAAATAATTGGTTGTCGTTCAGTGGTCTTTTAGCCCAATCAGCACGTTGAAACTTCTTGTTGATGGATACTGAATAATGCTTCGCCAAAATAGCAGCTAGGCCCACGCGCTCCCAACCAAGAGCTCGCGCAGCTACCATAGTATCGAAAATACTATTTACCTTCCAACCAAAATCCCGCCATAGACCAATCAGATCATATTCTGCTGCATGGAATACCTTCTCTATACTATGATTAGCGAACACAGGTTGCAATATATCTAGATTAGTAATAGCAATAGGATCAACGATGAAATCTTCTTCGCGAGTTGAAAATTGAATCAGACATACTCTCTCTTGATAAGCATGAAGAGAATTAGACTCAGTATCTACTGCTATAGTGGGTTGCAGACTTAACTTTTTAACGACATCACGCAAGCTAGAGTTTGTTAATACCAACTGAGCTGGATTAATATTATGCATATGTTATAGAATTATGATTACATTTAACCAGATGTCAACGTCAATATTGACAATCAATAATCTTTGTGCTAAATTGTGCAATCTATGGTGAGAGGAGTAAATGCGATATGACAACAGCCAGCGTAGCTACCCCAGCAGCCCCACTTACACGTAGAGAATTCCTTTACTATGTCTGGGGAGCCTCGATTGCCCTTTTCATGACGGAAATGGGTGGGGCGTTGATATGGTTTGCATTACCTCAATTTAGGGAAGGTGAGTTTGGAGGCGTAATTACTTTGCCTATCTCCGATCTGCCCACATCTGATTCAGGTCCTAAAGATTTACCTGATGTACGTATCTGGCTTGTCAACCTAGGTGAAGAACGCCTTGGTGACAACCGCCAACCAGGTGAATACGCCGTGAATGGTGGGGTGCGAGCACTGTACAAAATATGCGTGCATTTAGGATGTCTGTATAAATGGGTGCCAACTAACGACCGTTTTGAGTGCCCATGTCATGGATCCAAATACCTGGCAACCGGGGCTCGTATAGACGGACCAGCAACACGAAACTTAGATTCATTTCCAATCGAATTTGTAGATGATGATGGAAATGTAATTGCACAGAGTAGTACGGTAGGAACTGGAAAATCTGAGGAAGGTGGTGCTCTTGAAGTACCTTCAGGAGCTATCGCAATACGAATAGACACTGGTCAGCGAGTCCAAGGTGCACCAAATACTCAACCAGGCGGTGGAATGTAGTGTCACCATATTTTGACCACCGGTCACAGGAGAACTAATATATGTCTCTCTTCCGCATACATGCGCCAATCCTTGACGACATTAAGTCCGATGGATTAATACCTACTCTTATAGCAAAAACTGACGAAGTGGTAACTCGTCTGACCGCCGGATTAAATGTAGAAGAAATACGATCCGTTTTACGCGGAGATCCGCCTAAAAGACCAAATCCGCGTGTCAAGCCACATGTAGATGGTTTTTGGATGCATATGCGTCCAACATATTTCCATCAAAAGATCATGACTCTATATCCTACATTTCGGCTGGGATGGCTCTCAGTATATTTTCTCGTCTTTGAGACTATCACCGGTTTAGTGCTAATGTTATGGTATACACCGTCACCTCTAACAGCTTTCGAGGACATGCAGAATATCATCAGCAATGTACCTTTAGGTTTGATGATGAGGGACCTGCATCGTTTAGGTGCGGAATTTATGGTCATGGTAGTACTACTCCATATGTTACGAACTTTCATCACAGGTAGTTATAAAAAACCGCGACAATTCACCTGGTTCACTGGTGGTGTACTGCTGCTACTAACTTTGTTTCTTTCTTTCTCTGGCTACCTACTTCCATGGGACCAACTTTCCCTATGGGCTGTAACTATTGGTGCCTCAATGGCTGAGGCCACCCCAGTAATTGGTCGTGAAGTCAATCTGCTGGTACGTGGAGGTCCAGATTTCGGAGTAAATGGTTTGTTACGTTTCTACCTGCTCCACGTCTTCGCCCTTCCACTAATAGCGTTTATATTCTTAGGAGTTCATTACTACAAGGTTATCATTCACGGACATTCGCTACCTCCAAAAGAAGAAGAGATTGGTGTAGATACAGCGCGCAAGGTACCCATGGATAAACGTAGCTACTTCTTACCTGATGTGCTTACTAAGGAAATATATTGGGTGATTATGTGGACGGCACTGCTTATACTTATGGTTACTATAGGAAACTGGCATGCACCATTAGAGCCTCATGCTGATTCCCAGGTCACTCCGCTGCATACCACTGCTCCTTGGTATTTTCTATGGCTACAAGGTATGTTGAAATTAGGAGACAAAGTTTTTTGGGGTGTTATCGCTCCCGGTATCCTAGTAAATTTTGTGTTTGTGATGCCATACTTAGAAGTAGGGCCAAGTCGTAGGTACATACACAGACGTATAGGACTTTCTATAGCTGCAGTTAGTATCATTGTTTTCTCCGCGTTAACTTATATGGGAACTCCATACTACGCGGTTTCGTCATCCCCAGATCAAGAGGTAGTAGCGGCACTAATTCCTCAAACTCATCCGGGACCGCTGCGTACTGCTGCATATGACGAGCTAGTACCAGGAGAGTACTCAGCAGAAGCATGGAATTCTGCACCTACAGACGGTCTACGTGAAATAATGAAAATTTTTGACCACGAAATAAACAAGTATGGTAGTAAATTACCAGGTGCTGAAGGAATAATGAATGTAGTAGACTGGCAAGTTGGGTTGAAGAAAATCAGTATTAGTGTAGTTTGGAACAACGGAGAAAACACTTTTACCCAAAATGTATATGTACATGAAGATTCAAAACATGGGCACTAGCATATGACTTGGCGCACTGTTGTTGGTACTTTAGCTACATTTGTTACAACTATTGTTGTGGCCTTCTCGCTAATCAATGAACCAGCTCGCATGAAAGAAGCTGAAGAAGGATTTACAGGAAGATCTATGGAGGCTGGCGCAGCAATATATGAAAATAATTGCACGCGCTGCCACGGACCAGCCGGACAAGGATTGCCAGGTCTGGCACCGGCTATTAACACTTCAACGCTGTTCGATGGTACTAGACTCGCCGAAGTTAGTTGGGCAGGAAGTCTGCATGATTTTGTTTATGCCACAATATCTGGAGGACGCCCTATAGCTTCTGCCGGCACAACTTGGCCACAACGAATGCCAACTTGGAGTACAGAATTCGGAGGTCCATTGCGACTAGACCAAGTACGTGATGTCACAGCGTTTGTGTTAAATTGGGGAAGAGCATATGAAGAAGGTGTTACTGCACTACAATCACCTGAAATTCCGACGGCAGATAAGGAAACTGTAGAATCAGTTGGAATAGATATCACCACACCAGAACTGCCATCAGGCAATCCCGACGACGGTGAAGCCCTAACAGTTGCACTAGGTTGCACAGCATGTCACATTCAAACAGAGGTCGGGCCAGCATGGCTGGCTGAAAATAACCCTGAAGGCAAGGGTATTGGCACAAGAGCTGGTGAGCGCATCCTTGATTCCAAATACGCTGGTACAGCTACTACGGCTGAGCAATACCTACGCGAATCAATAGTTCGTACCAACGACTATGTGGTCGAGGGATATGAACCTGGCATTATGGTCGCGACATATGGAGAGCAACTGACTAAACAGAACTTGTCAGACATCATTTCATATCTAATGACTCTGAAATAAGTAGTTTCCCCCAAAAATCATAGTTATCATTAATTGATGGTCGGCATAATACATTTAAATACGTGCCGGTCTTTTATTACATGTTATTAACAGTATTAAGTTAGAGTTACATTCCAACAATACAAAGGTATAAAAAAACCTGTGTTCATCAGGTACAATTAAGTAACTTATATATTATGACTTTATATAATAATCCTACAGTAAAATTAAATCATCAGCGCAAGAAATTTCTGTTAGGTGGTTTCTTGATATTGAGCGCAATCATATATCTTATTGCCAGCACGACTCAAAGCACCAGTAGATACTATTACACAGTGGATGAGCTAGTAATCGAGCAAACAGCTGCTATAGGAGAGAACGTCCGCATCTCTGGAGCAGTAATAGGGGATTCGATTCACTATGACGCAGATGATTTAAAATTGGATTTCACAGTGGCGCATGTTCCTGGTGACACAGATGAGATTGTGGATAAGGGTGGTCTTGCTAGAGTACTGCATGAAGCTATCGCAAACCCAAACCAATCACGCCTTAGGGTATCCTACCAAGGCCCAATGCCTGATTTGCTGAGAGACGAGGCTCAGGCAATTATGGATGGGCATTTGAACGAAGATAATGTTTTCGTGGCTGACACACTACTACTAAAATGTCCAACAAAATACGAAGACGAATTACCAGATCAGACCAAAAATTGACAGGTGTTAGTAGTTGCTAGCAAACCTGCATGAACTACTTCTTCAATGAACTTTAACATTGGGCATACTGCACTATTGCTAGCATTAATATGCTCGCTTTATTCAATAGTATCAGCCAGAGTATATATAAATACTAATAAATATCAGTGGATTGACTCAGCACGTAATGCAGTAATAACTGTCTGGTTTCTTCTTACATTGGCATGTCTTATCCTTGTCTATCTTCTAACTAACGAGCATTTTGAGATTGAATATGTGGCTAGTGTATCGAGCCGAGCAATGCCTTGGTACCTAAAAGCAACTGCACTTTGGGGAGGTCAAGCTGGAAGCTTGCTATTCTGGTCTTGGTTAATGTCAACTTATACTGGAATAGTAATGCTACGAGACTGGAGCAAAGAGCATGACATGCAGCCCTATGTAATCACTGCAAGCATGCTTACTCTTGCTTTCTTTATTAGCTTGAATGTGTTTGTAGAAAACCCATTTAATGTACTCTGGATTGACTCCTTTGGCAACATCACCGCATCCGTGGTGAGACCAGATGCAAATCTCATGTTCACTCCAAAAGATGGGACAGGATTGAATCCTCTCTTGCGCCATCCCGGAATGATTATTCATCCTCCGATGCTTTATCTCGGCTTCGTAGGTTTTGTAATCCCCTACAGTTTCGCCATAGGTGCACTTGCAGTTGGACGCACCGATAGCGTTTGGATAAGAGCGACACGTCGCTGGACTCTTATTGCATGGCTATTTCTATCTCTAGGACTTTTGTTGGGTGGTCGCTGGGCTTATGATGTGCTGGGGTGGGGTGGTTACTGGGGATGGGACCCAGTAGAGATAGCTGCTTTTATGCCTTGGTTAACTGGAACAGCCTTTCTACATTCTGTAATTATCCAAGAAAAACATGGCATGTTTAAACGGTGGAATATGATCCTAATAATATTGACTTATTCATTGGTGATTTTTGGGACATTTCTTACCAGATCGGGAGTATTATCCTCTGTTCATGCCTTTGCCCAAAGCTCAATAGGTCCTCTGTTTTTTATTTTTATAACGATCACATTTGCTATTTCATTAGTGTTACTGTTTCGTCGTTGGGAATCTCTATACTCCAGTAAAATGCTTACAAGTTGGCTATCGCGCGAAGGATTGTTTCTACTAAATAATTTGCTTTTCATGGGAATATTAATCACTTGCTTTTGGGGAGTAATCTATCCACTAGTCTCGGAAATAATAACGGGACAGAAAGTCACCGTAGGGCCGCCATATTATGAGCGTACCACCGGACCACAATTCGCCGCATTGCTGTTCCTAATGGGGATAGTACCCTTAGTAGCATGGCGAATCACCACTGTAAATAGGTTAGGACACCTAATATGGAAGCCAACATTAATATCTTTAGTAATACCCTTGATTTCTATGATTTCAGGAATAACGAATTTTGCAGCCCTATTAAGTCTCTGGTTAGCAAGTCTAGTGTTTTGCGTAACCATATACGAGTTCTATCGTGGAGCTATAGCTCGAAGTAAATCTAGCGGTAAAAATTTTTACGTTTCTATGTGGCTCCTGATATCTAGAAATCGTCGCCGTTATGGAGGATATATAGTTCATCTCGGCATCGTATTCATGGCAGTTGGAATTATTGGGGTTGAGATGTTCCAGACCGAAACCCAGGGTACTTTAGCTCTTGGCGAAAGACTGAACTTAGATGAATACTCATTAGTTTACAGGGATTTGACAGAATTTCCAGTAAAAGACGGGCGTTTTGTTACAAGGGCAACACTAACAGTGTACAAGAACAACAAACTTGTTGGTAAATTAGAACCACGCCGTGATTATTACAATAATAGTAGGCAGAGAATGACTATTCCCGATATTTACAGCACCTTGGAGGGAGACTTGTACGTTTTACTAATTGATTGGAAGCCTGTTGGACTTCAACAAGCCACTTTTAAAGTCTATCTTAATCCCCTGATTAACTGGATATGGATCGGTGGGTTTCTCTTCATACTTGGGACGCTGGTAGCTACGTGGCCTGATCAACGCGATAGAGACATACTAACAAAACATAAATCTATCGTACAGCGCTTTTGAATGACCAATAACTAATTATCATGTCCCATAATATAAGTTATAAAGGATTAGAATCACTACATGGTAAAAAATGGGTCACTAGACTATTCTTGTTAAGTGTGTTGGTAACATGTATTTTGTTTAGTAGCCTCGGTAATGTTGTGGCTCAAGACAATAGTCCAACTGACGACGAGGTGAACGCAATTAGCAAGCAATTGTACTGCCCGGTATGTGAAAGTATTCCTCTAGATGCATGCGGTACTCAAGCCTGTATTCAATGGCGAGATACTATACGCGAAAAGCTATCTGCCGGATGGTCTGAGAAAGAAATAAAGAAGTATTTTTCCAACCAATATGGTATACGAGTACTAGCAGAACCGCCAATTAAGGGTTTCAATAAACTTCTGTGGTATCTACCACCATTCAGTCTTCTAATAGGAGCATTGCTCGTGATACGATTACTGGTTAAAGCTAGCACAAACTCAAATACACAAGATAACGAAATATCAAACATAGACAATGTGGAATATTATGTAGACAGGATAGAGAACGAACTCAAGCAATGGGAATGAGCAGAATCAATTCAATAAAACCTATCCCCCCACATAGTACGATCCAACATCCCAAAGATAAATTGGGGCAGATTACTGTATGGATATTGCTTGCAACCTTATTAGTTTTTGTTGCAATTAAGTTGTTCCAATCAAGTGTCGGTCAAGTTAGATCAGGAACACCACCTGACTTCACACTGACCACCTTCAGTGGGCAAACATATACTCTCTCAGAACTCCAAGGACAAATAGTAATCGTCAATTTCTGGGCTTCCTGGTGCGATCCATGCAAAGCAGAAGCTGCTGACCTGGAGATGATATGGCACGAATACAAAGATAGAGATGTGTTATTGTTAGGCATAGGTTATGCAGATACTAAAAAGGAAGCTCTAGCTTATTTGAGCACATGGAGCATTACTTACCCAAACGGTCCAGATATTGGCACGAGAATCTCTCAATCATATCGTATAAGGGGAGTACCAGAGACATACATTGTGACACAGGATGGGTTACTTGCTAAATCATTTATAGGACCGACCAGCTACGAAAACATAGCGGTTATTTTGGAGGCACTACTAGACAAATAATTCAACCATGAGTCTACTTTTTCTAATACTCAATCTTACATTAATTGTCGTGGTAATACTGTTTGTGATAAAACCATTCTTTGTCTCTGACAATCCAAAAATAGATGCGCTTAGCAGCAACTACGAACTGCAAGAAAGACATGCAAGGTTAATCGAATCTTTGTACGACCTTGATTTTGATCATAGTACAGGTAAAGTCACCGATGCAGATTACATCACTGCTCGTAGCGACATCATAGGCGAAGGCATTGATATACTTCACCAAATAGATAGTGCGGAACGCATTGATTCTTGAAAACGCAAGACAAAAAATCCGGAACATCAATAGATATGATTAATATCAAGTCAGTTTCCAAATCCTTCGGTATGAAACCAGTACTAAGAAATACAACTTTAGACATAGCACCTGGGGAATTTACTGCACTTATTGGACCCAACGGATCAGGTAAAACTACTCTATTACGTATAATAGCTACATTGCTACGCCCCAATACCGGCCAAGTTACAGTAGCTGGACTTAACCCAGATACTAGAGCCTATACAGTACGTCAGATGCTTGGAGTAGTCTCACACCAAACTCTACTTTATGACAACTTGACTGCACATGAAAACCTGCTGTTTTACGCGCGTCTATACAACATCAGTGATTATGCGGAGCGTATAAGTATGGTGCTCAACGAGGTAGATTTAACTAACTGGAAAGACACTTTAGTACGTAAATTCTCACATGGAATGCAACAAAGATTATCAATCGCAAGAGCAATTCTACATAAGCCTAAGGTGATTCTATGTGATGAGCCACACACCGGCCTAGACCAAAAAGCCTCTATTAGATTAGATGAAATTCTTCAGTCGACAGCAGCATCGGGCAATACTGTTCTGATGATTACACATGATCTAAAACATGCTTTAGCATTAAGTGACAAAGTAGCTATCCTCCACAAGGGTCAAATAGCATACCATGGATACACTGCCGATCTCTCACTCGATGCATTCGCAAATCAATACCATGAAATCATCAGCTCATAACAGCAACGATAACCTTCCAAAAATGGGTCGATATTGGAGCATAGTAAAAGCAATTGTCTGGAAAGACCTGAACATAGAAATGCGCAAGAAAACTCTTGTCAGTGCATTGTTGCTTTTCTCTTTTATGGTAACACTTATTTTCACCTTCGCTCTAGAGTTGGATAAATCCACTAGAGAGAACGTTGCTGTTGGTGTGCTCTGGGTAACTTTTGTGTTCTCAGCTACATTAGGGCTGAATCAAACATTTGCTTATGAAAAAGACCAAGGCTCATTAGAAGGCATGCTTCTGTCACCAATTGACTACACTACTATTTTTGTTGGAAAATTCATTAGCACGTATATTTTCGTGGTAATAGTAGAAATAATAGTTATTCCAATGTTTTACATTCTATATGGTATCCCATTATTTTCTCCAATATTCTTACTAATGGTATTGCTTGGATCATTTGGATACACTTTGGTAGGTACCTTATTGGCAACAATATCAATGAGAACACGATCACGCGAAATAATGCTACCAATTCTACTGTTCCCTGTATCAATGCCAATAGTAATAGCAGCTGTACAATGCAGCAACGCAATAATATCTGGAGCCAATTGGAACCAGTTCTCTAGTGCCTTTAATCTAGTGATAGTTTACGATATAATATTTATCGGTGTAGCAATAATGACGTTTGACTACCTAATACAGGAGTGAACAAGCCTACTATGATAAAGCCAAATCCGCGGTTACAAATTATGACAGCTAGTTCGTTAATACTAATAATCCTTTCTGTTTACATGGTGCTAATTTATGCGCCTCGAGAGGTAATTATGGGTGAAGTACAGCGTATATTCTATTATCATGTATCGTCTGGCTGGATAGGAGCCCTGGCATTTTTCGTAACATTCATTGCTAGCATCATATATTTGGCAACCCAAAATGAGAAGTATGATGGCGTAGCTATGTCATCAGCAGAAATCGGGGTAGTGTTCACCACAATGAACATTGTAAGTGGCTCTATCTGGGCAAGACCTATATGGAACACATGGTGGACATGGGACCCACGATTGACAACTGCTACAGTCATGTGGCTACTATATATTGCATATCTATTTCTACACGCAGGTCTAGAAGGCCATGATCGTCGACGACACATTACTGCTGTTTACGGCATAGTTGCATTTGTCAGCGTTCCGCTCACCTTCATGGCAATACGGATCTGGAGGACAATTCACCCAGTAATTATTGGAAGTGCTGATCCAGATGCTGAAGGTCAATTTGAGATGACCACGAAAATGACCACAACGTTACTGTTTACTGTAGCGACGTTTACGGTATTGTATTTTACAATTCTATGGCATAGGGTAAGGATCCAATCATTGTTCGAACACATGTTCAAGCTAAAATATCAAATATACAATAACTAACAGAGGCATAGATGCTACTAAAAGATTCGCCAGCCGACACTTCAATTTACTTGATTATAGGTTTTACAATACTGGCTATTATAGGAGGTAGTTATTGCATCTACCTTTTCAGTCGTTTTAAAAAATTAAAACAGCAAATATCAATATTGGATAAATCTAATAATATGACTCATAAATAAAGATGTATGACTTGTTTTTGGAAATCTGACTCTAACATGTATCTACCAATAAATATCTGTAGGTCGATTAACTTGCAGATAATCTCTAGAGATATTTGGAGGCACCACTGATGCTAGATGTAATACAAATTGAGCGCCTGGACTCTGGTAATATGCTTGAGCATATTAATTCACTACCAGACCAAATTACAAAGGCATGGAATCATGGAATGGGATTACCATTACCGGATATTAGTAATGTTTCCAACATAGTAATTCTAGGAATGGGAGGTTCTGCTATCGGAGGTTCGTTACTGCAAACTCTGATAGCACCTGAATGTCCAGTACCAATATTATCTAACCGCGATTACGAAATACCATGCTTTGTCGGGCCAAACAGTCTTGTAATAGCTTTATCTTATTCAGGCAATACAGAGGAAACCCTAACTGCGCTTTCATCAGCACAACAACAAGGTGCTCAAATTGTTAGTATTTCCACAGGCGGACAGATCCCCAAAATCACTCAAGCGGGGGGTGGATTATCATGGGTTTTTGATTATGAAAGTCAACCGCGAGCAGCATTGGGTTACTCGCTGATCCTTCCACTAGTATTATTACATCGTGTAGGCTTAGCACGGAATTTTATTGGTGATATAGAAGAAACACAAGAGGTTTTGACTAAGCAAAACAGTCAGTTAGGCAAGGAATCATCCTTAGCCACTAACCCAGCAAAACGTTTAGCTGGACAGATGCTTGAGAGACTTGTATTAGTATTTGCAGCCGAACCTCTGTCACCTGTGGCACGACGCTGGCGAGGACAGATTGCCGAAAACAGCAAAGCATGGGCCCAATATGAAGAACTACCAGAAATGAATCACAATTCTGTGGTTGGTCTAGACAGGCCCGAGTCATTCATTGACAAAGCATTTGTGTTGTTTATGAACTCGTCCGATGTACATCCTCGCAACCAACTTCGCATTGACCTTACTCGCCAACTCTTCCTCGAAGCTGGATACAACACAGATTCTATAACTTCCCAAGGTGACTCTCGTATGGCACAAATGTTATCCATGGTACATTATGGAGACTATGTCAGCTTCTATTTAGCCATAGCATATGGAATAAATCCAACACCAGTACAAAATATTGCATGGTTAAAGAAAAATCTAGCAGAATCGTTAGCGTAGTACCGTTAATACCGACATGACACTTGATCTCACTAGCTTACCTAAGATAGTTCGCCTTCAATTGCGAATTAGACAGTACCCCATTCTGGGTAAAGAAATTCGGAATAAAATGCTGGAAGAAATATTTCGTAGGGGAATCATAACTAATGAACAAATGGGGAATGAGATACGTCAGAGATCCATCGAATCACAAGAGTTGGATGGGCAGAACAAATCTTTAACAAAAGAGCCGGCCGAAATATGGAAAATACGTACAAGTCATGTAAGAGATTATCTTACTGAATTTTACTTTGCCTAGAATCTTCCAACAGGCTTGATGACCTTACTATTAAAG
>JYMV01013720.1_pt1 | contig 11730 bp, 10 predicted proteins | sample 338911 | NCBI WGS metagenome assembly JYMV01 (sample SAMN03354496, study PRJNA234377) | hydrothermal vent metagenome | biome: Deep sea; feature: Hydrothermal plumes at the Eastern Lau Spreading Center, Western Pacific Ocean; material: Seawater | place: Tonga | collected 2009 | depth 2000 m m
ATGGTGACAAATGGGACTACCGTGAACCCAACACCATTCATGACTTGTTCGGTATGTGGGGCGAGGATATCGAGCATATTCACACGGTGGGTGGAGAGGGGATTTATCGGTTTTATAATGGCAAAGAATTTCTGCGCCGTGAGGACTTGACCGATGAGACCGTTTCCCTGTTCGGCGTTTGGGGCACCAGCAATGACAATATTTATATTTGCGGTTCCCACGGTACGATTTTGCGGTATGACGGAACAGACTGGAAATCCATGCAATCGGGGACCGAAGAATACCTTTTGAGCATTTGGGGGTCCTCCAATGAAAATATTTTTGTGGTCGGAGACAATTCAGTCATGCTTCATTATGACGGCAAAAAATGGTCTCCCATTCAGTCACCCAAGGATGAGTATTTGACAAAAGTCAAGGGACTTGGGCCGGATCAGGTATACGCATGCGGTGAAAATGGAATGGTGATTAAATATGACGGCAAGGAATGGAGTGACATGTCTTTATGATCATTAAATTCCCTTATGAAAACAGCGATAACCTTGGGGAACGATTATGTCTGCCTTGACCTCCAGCCACCTTTTGTCCATCTTCGGATTTAACGAAAACGATATTTTTGTCGGAGGTGCCGAGGGAACCATGTTGCATTACGATGGCAGTCAGTGGTCTCCCATGGAAACAGGAGGGCGTTGGACCTTCAAAAATATTTGGGGCAGTGCGCCGGATAATGTTTATGCGGTGGTGACCGATGGGAGAATCCTTCATTATGACGGCAAAGCCTGGTCCCCTGATGAGGATATGGATAAACTTCCACCCATGACCGGAATTTTTGGTCTTGGCCCGGATGAAATCTATGCCTGCTCCCGGCTGGGTAAAATACTTCGCTACGATGGCAGTTCATGGAAGTATACCCAAACAGGAACCGATACAGATGTAACCCGGTTATGGGGATGCAAAGAAAGCGGCATGCTGGCCGTGGGTTACGATGGCTTGGTGCTCAAGCAGGATGGCGAACGCTGGATTCGCATGACTTTTAACTCCAGTGCGGAGTTTTACGGCATTTATGGGTTTGCTCCCGATGATGTTTATATCGTGGGATCTGATGGTGTCATTTTTAAATTTAATGGGGCCGAGTTTACCGAAATGCCTTCCCAGACCATGGAGTTTTTTCTTGATGTCTGGGGGCCTTCCGCGGAAATGGTGTTTGCGGTGGGTGATGAAGGAATGATTCTTTACCTTGATGGGGATCAATGGACCCGGATAGAATCCAACACTAAAGAATACCTCACCGCCATCTGGGGCAGCAGCGATGAAAATATTTATGCTGTAGGAGATAATGGCCTGATCCTGCACTGGAATGGCGAAGATTGGAAAGCGGTAGAAGGCTGACGTGTGCCCACCCTTAAAACCCCCTGCCTAAAGGGCTTGACACCGGCTTTGGCGTGATGTTAAGGTCTTGTTTCTAAATCCTTGATATTAAAGGGAACCCTCTCTTATACCCACTTTTTTTGTAAAGAGTAAATCCTTAAGGGTCCGCGAGTTGCCTTAGAGAAAATTACCGAATAAATAGAGATCCCCATAAAATTGTTATGTTCCAACCCTCGTTAGAAGAATTCAAACAGAAAGCCCAATCGGGAAACCTGATTCCTGTTTATAAGGAAATTCTGGCCGATCTTGATACTCCGGTATCCGCTTATATGAAAATCAGCGGCGGGGAATATTCTTTTCTGCTGGAGAGCGTTGAAGGTGGAGAGAAATGGGCGCGTTATTGTTTCCTGGGTTGCGATCCATCGATTGTGGTCAGCACCAAGGGCAGAACTTTGACTTTAATCGAAAACGGCAAACAGGAACAGCGGGAGATTAAGTCAGGAAGCCCTCTTTCAGCGGTGAAGGAAATACTGGCCCGATACCAGCCGGTGCCATCTGCAGGCTTACCCCGGTTTTCAGGCGGGGCGGTGGGGTTTATCAGTTATGACATGGTGCGTTTTTTTGAAGAGCTTCCCGAACAAACGATAGATGATCTCGATGTTCCGGACTCGCAGTTTGTCATCACCGATACCATGCTGGTATTTGATAATGTTTCACAGACTATTAAGATTATCTCCAATGCGTTTATAGAGGATGGCGATGACCTGTCCGCCGTGTATGAAAAAACTATGCAAAAAATTTCTGTCCTGGAAGAAAAGTTGAGATCGCCCCTTCCCAAGGCAGAGCCGCCTGAAGTAAAAACGGATTCTGCATCGCCATTGAGTTTTGAATCTAATATGGAAGAGAAAGATCACAAACAGGCGGTGACTCGGATCAAGGAATATATTTATGAGGGAGATGCCATTCAGGTGGTGTTTTCCCAGCGCTTGAAATTTTCCATTAACCGCGACCCGTTTGATATATACAGGGCCTTGAGAACCATCAACCCTTCTCCTTATATGTATTACCTGAAATTCGGCGAGCTTCAGGTCGTCGGGTCTTCTCCGGAAGTCCTGGTTCGATTGGAGGATGAAAAGGTTGAGGTCCGGCCCATAGCCGGAACCCGTAAACGGGGGAAAAACGAGGAAGAAGACCGAGAACTGGAGCAGGACTTGTTGAGCGATGAAAAAGAACTGGCTGAGCACATCATGCTGGTCGATCTGGGCAGAAACGATATCGGACGGGTGGCGGAAATCAATACAGTGGAAGTGAATGAGCGGTTTAGCATTGAGCGATATTCTCACGTCATGCATATTGTTTCCAATGTGCGGGGAGTCCTGAAAAAAGGCTTGGATTGTTTTGATGTTCTGGAAGCGGCGTTCCCCGCCGGAACCCTTTCCGGGGCTCCAAAAATAAGGGCCATGGAAATAATTGATGAGTTGGAGCCGACCCGGCGCGGACTTTATGGCGGGGCTGTTGGTTATATCAGTTTTAACGGAAATATGGATACCGCCATAGCCATCCGGACTTTGCTGATTAAAGGAAATACAGCGTATCTTGGAGTGGGGGGCGGGATTGTTGCCGACTCGGTTCCACAAAATGAATTTGAAGAGACCATGAACAAGGGGCGGGCTTTGCTGAAAGCCATAGAAATGGCCGAAAAGGGGTTGGTTGTATGATTCTGATGATCGACAATTACGATTCGTTCACCTATAACCTGGTGCAATACATGGGTGAGTTAGGTGCTGAAATACGGGAAATTGAGGCGCTGAATCCGCAAAAGATCGTTGTTTCTCCCGGTCCCTGTACTCCGGCTAAGGCTGGAATATCGGTGGAGGTGATTAAACATTTTGCCGGAAAAATTCCGATTCTGGGAGTTTGTCTGGGGCACCAATCGGTGGGCGTGGCATTTGGTGGTGAAATTATCAAAGCCGGGCGCCTGATGCATGGCAAGACTTCCATGATCCGGCACGATGGAAAAACGCTGTTTGAAAATCTTCCTGATCCGTTTGAGGCGACCCGTTACCACTCCCTGGTTTTGAACCGGAAAAATCTGCCAGACTGTTTTGAAATTTCTGCAGAGAGTGATGACAACGAAATCATGGGAATCCGCCATAAGGAACTTGCGGTAGAGGGTGTGCAGTTTCATCCGGAATCTATTTTGACTGCCTGCGGAAAGGAGTTATTGGGGAATTTTATTAAAGGAAACCACGCATGACGTTTCAGACGACCCTTCATACCCTTGTTGACGGAAATGATCTGACCGAGGATGAAATGGTTTCCTCCATGACCGAGATCATGGAAGGAGAAGTGACGGATTCCCATTTGGCCGCGTTTTTGACGGCGTTACATATGAAGGGTGAAACCGTTGCTGAAATTGTCGGTGCGGCCCGTGTGATGCGGGCTAAAGCGGAAAAACTTAATATCAAATCGACTCCTCTGGTGGACACTTGCGGAACTGGTGGGGATGGGGCCGATACTTTCAATATATCCACCGCCAGTGCTTTGGTTACGGCAGGGGCTGGGGTCAATGTGGCCAAGCATGGCAACCGGGCCGTATCCAGCCGGTCCGGGAGCGCCGATGTCTTGAAATGCCTGGGGGTGAATCTGGATGCCAACCTCGCAACCGTGCAACGTTGTGTTGATGAGGCCGGGTTAGGTTTTCTGTTTGCTCCTTTAATGCATAAAGCCATGAAACATGCTGGCGGGGTACGAAAAGAACTGGGTTTTCGCACCATTTTTAATCTGTTGGGGCCCTTGACCAATCCGGCCAACGCTCAGGCCCAGGTGCTGGGTGTTTTTGATGTTAAATGGGTTCAGCCTTTGGCGGAAGTTCTTCGGGACTTGGGTTGCAGTCGTGCGCTGGTAGTTCATGGCTCTGATGGTTTGGATGAAATTACCCTGACAGGCGTTAGCCAAGTCGCAGAATTAAAAAATGGAGAAGTAACGAGCTATAGCCTTGACCCTGGTGAACTTGGTTTTGAATATTGCGCTTCAGATGATCTCAAAGGAGGAACCCCTGAAGAAAATGCTGCAATAATCCAGGAAATACTGAATGGAGAAAAAGGGCCCAAAAGGGATATCGTTGTCGTAAACTCCGCCGCGGCCATTTATGTAGCAGGGAAAGCGGACTCTCTGGATTTGGCAGTCCAACTGGCTGTTAACTCCATTGAATCGGGCAAAGCGCGGGATAAACTGCAAGATTTGTGCAGGATCACGAATTCTTGAAATGACTAACATACTTGATAAAATTTTTGCGGATAAACAAAAGGAACTGCCAGGCACGAAACGCAACCGGCCCTTGTCGCAACTCAAACAACGTATAGGAGATCAGGCACCTGTCCGTGATGTTATTAAAGCCCTTAATGAGGGGAAGCATTCCAAAATTATCGCGGAAATTAAACGACGGACACCGTTTAAGGGAGAACTACGGGAAAATTTTAATGCTTCTGAAATTGCCGGGGATTATGCCAGGTATGGAGCGGCCACACTTTCTATCCTGACAGAAAGTAATTATTTTGGCAGCAATATTGAAATCTTGCAAGAAGTGCGGCCCATTGCCCCGATTCCATTACTGCGTAAAGATTTTATTTTTGATGAATACCAGGTTTATGAATCCAGGGCGCACGGAGCGGACCTGTTTCTGTTGATTGCCACTTGGCTGGACCAGAACCAGTTGACCGATCTACTTCTGCTGGGAAAAGAATTGGGCTTGCCGGCGTTAGTGGAAACCCATAACGAATGGGATATGGAAAAAGCCTTCGAGGCTAAAGCGAATTTAATAGGCATTAACAATCGCGATCTCACTAATGGAAAAACCGATTTAAACATTGCCAGACGTTTAATACCGATGGCATTGCAGGAACCGGGTAACACCCTGGTCTGTGAAAGTGGCATTAGCGGCAGAGACGAGATAAAAGAATTTGAAGAGTTGGGGGCGCATGCGTTTTTAATCGGGGAAAGTTTGATGACCTCGAAAAATATTCCTGAGAAACTAAAAGTATTACTCGGCAATGCTGATTCCGAATCCACAAATTAAAGTTAAAATCTGCGGCATGACACAACTGAAGGACGCGTTGTTTGCCGTCGAACAGGGTGCGGATGCTATCGGTTTTATTTTCTATAATAAGAGTCCGCGCTCGGTTACCATGAAGGCGGCTCGGGAAATAATAGCGAAACTGCCGCCTTTTGTTGATACGGTGGGTGTTTTTGTCAACGAAACCGTTGAACGGGTGAACAAGATCGCCGATTATTGTGGTTTGGACCTGGTGCAGTTACATGGTGAAGAGTCTCCGGCGTTTTGCCGGAAAATTCACCGACGCGTGATCAAGGCGTTTCGCATTAAAGACCTGCAATCTTTTAAGAAGTTGGAGAAATATTCTGTCAGCGGTTTTCTTCTGGATACGTTTTCCGAGAATCTATATGGAGGGACAGGAAAAGCTTTTGACTGGAACCTGGCTCATCGCGCCAAAAAAATGGGTCCGATTATCCTGGCTGGGGGGCTGACTGCTCGCAATATTCGCCAAGCCATCGTTCAGGTTCGCCCTTATGGGGTTGATGTCTGTTCTGGAGTGGAAAAAGAACCGGGAATCAAAGATCCTGAAAAGGTTCGTTTGTTTCTAAAAAATATCAGATCCGGGAGTAAACCATGAAACCGCATAAACAGCCCGATTCACGGGGGCATTTTGGAAAATTTGGCGGCAAGTATGTCATTGAAACCCTCATGCCTGCCCTGCAACAGTTGGAACAGGTTTATGAGGAAGCAAAAAATGATCCTCAATTTAAAAAAGATCTGAATTATTACCTGAAACACTATGTGGGTCGGCCCACCTCGCTTTATTTTGCCCAGCGCCTTACGGAACATCTTGGTGGCGCGAAAATTTATTTGAAGCGCGAAGATCTGACTCATACCGGGGCGCATAAAATCAACAACACGATCGGTAGTGCCTTGTTGGCTCAAAGAATGGGCAAAAAAAGGGTGATCGCCGAAACCGGAGCAGGGCAACATGGTGTGGCAACGGCTACTGCCGCTTCATTGTTTGGGCTGGAATGCGAAGTGTTCATGGGTGAAGAAGATATGCGAAGGCAGGCACTCAATGTTTTCCGCATGCGGCTCTTGGGAGCAACGGTCATCCCTGTCACCGCTGGTACACGAACACTTAAAGATGCCACCAGCGAAGCCATCCGCAACTGGATCACCACTGTTGAGAGCACACATTATATTATTGGTTCGGTGGTGGGTCCGCATCCTTACCCCATGATTGTCAGAGATTTTCAAAGGGTGATCGGAGAAGAAGCTACCCAACAGATAATGGAGGCAGAAGGCAGATTGCCCGATACCTGTGTAGCCTGTGTGGGTGGGGGCAGTAACTCCATAGGGCTGTTTTATCCGTTTCTGGAAAAAGAAGAGGTTCGTTTGGTAGGAGTCGAGGCCGCTGGTCTGGGTCTGGATACGGATAAACACGGTGCGACTCTCACCAAAGGGTCGGCAGGGGTTCTGCATGGAATGATGAGCTACCTCTTGCATGACGAGGATGGGCAGGTGACCGAAGCGCATTCGATTTCGGCGGGGCTGGATTATCCGGGTGTGGGTTGCGAGCATAGTTATCTTCGGGAATCGGGCCGGGCTCAATATGTCTCGATCACCGATGAGGAAGCGATGGGAGGATTTAAACTGCTTTCCAATCTGGAAGGAATCATTCCGGCTCTTGAGTCGGCGCATGCCATCGCCCATGTGATGAAAATGGCTCCCACGATGAAAAAAGATGAAATCATTCTGGTTTGCCTCTCCGGCAGGGGTGACAAAGATGTGAACCAGGTGGCGGATAGAATGGGAGTTTCGTTGTGAGCCGGATACAGGAAAGATTAAACAGTGGCAATAAGGCCCTGGTGGCTTTTTTTACTGCCGGGGACCCGGATCTATCGGCGTCAAAAGAAATTTTTTCCGTGATTGAGAAAAGTGGCGCCGATATCATCGAAATTGGTGTCCCGTTTTCGGACCCTCTTGCAGATGGTCCCGTCATTCAGGCTTCTTCACATCGTTCCCTGCAAAATGGAACCACCCTGAAAAAAATTATCGAGCTGGTAACGGATATCAGGAGCCAGTCGCAGTTGCCGATTGTTCTCATGACCAGTTTTAATCCTGTGTTCGTTTATGGCCAGAAAATATTTGTGGAGGATGCGGTCAAGGCGGGAGTGGATGGGGTGATTGTTCCCGATCTTCCACCCGAAGAGGCGGATGAATTCCTTGCTTACGCTAATGAAAAACAACTGGATATGATTTTTCTGTTGGCACCCACCAGTACCTCGGATCGAATCCAGCGAATCGGCGAGATCAGTAAAGGTTTCGTTTATTATGTGTCGCTGACGGGCACCACAGGAACAAAAACTGCGCTGTCTAAAAACCTGCAAGAGAAAGTCACTACGATTAAAAACAAAGTACAGCTCCCGGTGCTGGTCGGCTTTGGCATCTCAGGACCCGAGCAGGCCAAAGAAGCGGCGCAATGCTCAGATGGTGTCATTATTGGAAGTGCCATCGTTAAGATGATCGAAACCTATTCCGACCCGATTGAGCGCAACCGAAACATCGCCGATTTTGTATCCGGCATTAAAAAAGCCCTCGCTAACAGCTTCTGAACCATCTCCATGCCTTCCCGGATATCGGTCATTATTCCAGCTTTCAATGAAGAAGACTCTATTGGACTTGTTCTTGATGCCCTGCCGCAAAACCTGATTCATGAAGTTATCGTTGTCGATAACAATTCGACGGATAATACTGCCCGGTCTGCGAGTGAAAAAGGCGCACGCGTGGTTGCGGAACAAAGGAGAGGTTATGGTTCCGCCTGCCTGAAGGGAATTTCCGTGCTGGATAATCCGGATATCGTGGTGTTTCTGGATGGGGATTTCAGTGACTACCCGGAAGAACTTGTTAAGCTGGTTGCGCCGATAGAATCCGGAGAAATGGATTTTGTTTTGGGTAGCCGCATGATACTTCCTGAAAGCCGCTCCGCATTGTTACCGCAATCGCGTTATGGCAACCAATTGGCCGTGTTTTTGATGCGCCTGTTCTTTCGACATCAGTATACCGACCTGGGGCCATTCCGGGCTATTCGCTATGAATCGTTGCAAGCCATTGCCATGCAGGATACCAACTTCGGCTGGACGGTGGAAATGCAGATCAAAGCAGTTAAGAAGGGGCTGCGTATTCTGGAAATTCCGGTTAAATACCGTGAGAGGGTGGGGGTCTCCAAGATCACCGGAACCTTTTCCGGCACCATCAAGGCGGGCACAAAAATTATTTACACCATCTTCAAGTATTTGTTAACCTGACTTCATGTCAGCGTTCAAACCAAGATTTCGTTTTACTTATCTCCTGCTTTTTCTTTTCGCCATCCCCTCATTGAGTTGGGCTGAAGATATTTCTGCTTTGGTCGCCAAGCGGTTGAGCCATGATGGCAAGACTCTTGATCTCAGCGGATTAAAAATAGGCCCCTCGGGAGCGAAACAACTGGCGGGGATGGTGTCTCTTGCCAAAGTCACCACTCTTTACCTGCAGGGAAACAAGATTAAGTATAGGGGTATGAAAGCCCTTGCCAAGTCCCCGCATCTGGCTGGATTGAAACATTTGGATCTATGGGGGAATCTGCTGGGTGACCTGGGCCTGAAAGCCATTTCGGAGTCGCCTTATCTTGGGCAATTGGAATCCTTAAAGCTGTGGAAAAACGAAATCAGTGACGACAGCATGGAATTTCTGGTGGCCTCCAAAAATTTAGCCAACCTGAAGACCCTTATGCTGAACGATAATTTGATCAGCCCGGAGGGGGCTGAAATTCTTGCCTCGGCCAAAGGGTTTGTGCAATTGGTGACATTGAATTTGTTTCGTAACGAAATTGGCGATGAAGGGGCACGGGCTTTTGCCAATTCCAAAAACTTTATCAATCTGGAGTTATTGTATCTGGGGCAAAATAGTATCACCGATCAGGGGGCCATCGCCTTGATCGAGTCACAAAACTTTCCCCAGTTAAAAGTTCTGGATTTGGCGCTGAACCTGTTAGGCGAAGCCACAACGATGGCGGCCTTCAAAGCCAACCGTAAAGGCAAAGTGCAAATTATCTACCGCTAACCGCCACTAGGCGTGGGGCCGGTGTGCAACAAAGTGAATGGGCAAGCAATCGGTAGCTCGGCTTAAGGGCCATTGCCCAACTCTCTCCATGAGAATGGGCCGGTGTGGTCTCCCCATTCTGAACCAATTAAATGAAATAGAGCAGGGGGTGCTATAATTCTGCTTTGGGATGAAGTGAAATAGAAGAAGGGTTATAAATTAGATATGAACGTTTCTGAAATAGCGAAAAATGCCAACGCTTCGGCATTGGTTCTGGCGCATCTTTCCACCGATTTGAAGAATCAAGCTTTGAATAGGATGGCGGACGCTCTGGAGGAGCATTGTGATGCCATTTTGTCGGCGAACAAAAAGGACATGGAGTTCGCGAAAGATGAGGGAATCAGCAAGGTATTGATTGCCCGGTTGGCCTTGAATGAGGAAAAAGTTCGGGGGATGGCAAAGGGTATTCGCAGTGTGGTGGCATTGCCGGACCCGGTTGGGAGGGTGAAAAGTGTTATGGAGATGGATCAAGATCTGATGCTTGAACAGGTCACTTGTCCAATCGGTGTGATTGGGGCGATTTTCGAGTCCCGGCCCGATGCGGTGCCGCAAATTTCCTCCTTATGTTTCAAATCGGGCAATGCCGTTATCTTAAAGGGAGGAAAAGAGGCGCAGAACTCCAATAAGGTGATCGTTAAACTTTTGGTGGAGGCTATAAGCAAAGTGCCCGGTGTTCCTCAATCTGCTGTCCAGATGATTGAGACGCGTGCGGATGTTGTGGACATGCTTAAGGAAGAAAAATATATTCATTTGATTATTCCTCGCGGCAGTAACGCTTTCGTGAAATACATTCAGGAGAATACAAGAATCCCCGTCTTGGGACATTCCGAAGGGGTTTGCCACGGCTATATTGATCAATTCGCCGATTTGGATATGGCCATCCGGCTATGCCTGGATGCGAAGCTACAATATCCTGCCGTCTGCAATGCGATGGAGACTCTGCTGGTGCACAAGAACTTTGCTGAAAAGGTTTTGCCTGATTTGGTGGAAAAATTCAGGGAAAAACAGGTGGAACTGGTGGGATGCATCAAAACCTGCAAAGTGACACCAGAGGTCTCTCCGGCTTGTGAATCGGATTGGGATTTGGAATATAACGACCTCAAACTATCCATTAAGATTGTGGATGGTTTTTCTGAGGCTGTGAAGTTCATCAATAAGCATGGTTCCGGACATACGGATATGATCGTTACAGAAAATCGGGAACGGGCGGAGCAGTTTCTTAATGAAGTCAGTTCGGCCAATGTCATGTGGAACGCGTCAACACGTTTTGCCGATGGTTTTAAGTACGGACTGGGTGCTGAAATCGGCATTAGCACGAACAGAACACATGCCAGGGGGCCGGTTGGATTGGAAGGAATGGTTATCTATAAATACAAACTATATGGCAACGGTCAAATTGTTGCTGACTACTCCGGTGACAATGCCCGCGAATTCACTCATAAACCTTTAACACCGCCTCTGTGAATTTTTAGCGTGAAGCAAGAAGATCAAAACCGCGCTGGGGATCTCTCCCCAGAATTCGACTCTTCTGAATCTTTTACAAGTAATCCTGAACCTGAAAAAAGTGAAAAGTGGGGGCTTTTTTCCTTATTGCTTGCTGGAACTTTTGTAACAACCTATTTGTCGGGAGGTTTTCTGTTTTCAGTTAGCCTGATGCTGATTTTAGGGGCGCATGAGTTTGGGCATTACTGGGCCAGCAGAAGAAACGGCGTGCGTTCAACGCTACCTTATTTTATCCCTGCCCCACCTGTCTTTATTGCCGGAACTTTTGGTGCTTTCATTCAGATCAAACAGGTCATTCCCAATCGCAGGGTACTGATGGAAATCGGTTCGGCAGGCCCCATAGCGGGTTTTGTCGTAGCCCTGCCAACATTGATAGTTGGCCTGTCCTTTTCTAAAGTATCTCCGGTACTAGGTATTGAGGGAGTTAATTTCGGCAGTTCTCTGATATTAAATATTTGCGCGGAATGGGTCTTGGGGGTGAATCCGCAGTCCCCGGATTTGAATATCCATCTTCACCCCCTGGCATTTGCAGGATGGATAGGAATGTTTGTGACCGCTTTAAACCTGATACCCATTGGTCAATTGGATGGGGGGCATATCATCTTCGCGCTTTTTCCGGACAGACATAGTTTGCTGGGGCGCATCTTTTTTGTAGCGTTAAT
>JYMV01029054.1_pt1 | contig 11730 bp, 10 predicted proteins | sample 338911 | NCBI WGS metagenome assembly JYMV01 (sample SAMN03354496, study PRJNA234377) | hydrothermal vent metagenome | biome: Deep sea; feature: Hydrothermal plumes at the Eastern Lau Spreading Center, Western Pacific Ocean; material: Seawater | place: Tonga | collected 2009 | depth 2000 m m
GAGCTGCTAATCGTAGTCGCCATCATTGGTGTTTTAGCGGCTGTAGGGATACCGATGTATAACGGGTATATCACCTCTGCGAAGATAAACGCCAGTAAAGAGAACCACAACCGTATTAGAGACTTTATTGCGGCTTCGTTTGCTTTTTGTCAGGATGATGGTAGTCGAACGATCACGCTTACGACTAATAAAAATGGAGGCACAGGGAAAATACACTGTAATCCTATTGCAAGAAACTTCGTGAATCACTTCAACTATGGTGGCTGCAAAAATCCACACGATTCTGCGAGAGGTTGTGCTAACAGTTTTGCAGGTACGACCCCAACTAAAGGGTTCACCCACATATTTCCTTCAGGCAATAGAGCGATACTGATTATCACCAATGTAGGAACTGACAGTGGTGGTGATGACTATCTTAGGTCTAAGGTGATGATGGAATAGTGGAGTACAAAGGTTTACAGTTTTAGTGGGATGTTGGGAATGAAATACATCTACCGCAACCCTTTAAACCATTCTGGTGACCAGTTAAGGGCAAACCCCTGTTTCCGTCACAGAATTGCACGTAAATCCCCAATATTTGGCTTAAAACCTAGGTTTTTGCTCTAAAGGTCCCTCTCTCTAAGGCTCAGAAAATGCTTTATTTATAGGCTTTTTTGATACCCCTCGGTTTTAGGAATTGGAGTAAGCAAACTTCAGTTTTATTAGAAACCTTCTATTTATAGAGATTCCAGTATCTCCCCCGTCTGTACCTTTGCATTGCTGTCAGATTGCCGATCAACCCACAAGAAGTAGAGGACTAGGATAGGCGTATGAAGCGATCTGTCTATTTTGCTCTGGACTGTTAATAGCAATTTGTCTCCTGAATTTTTTCACCTGTAAGTACCCGCTCGTATCCGAACCGTGTGAGGTCGAGGGTGCGGTACTCACCAAAAGTGACGAGTTCGCTCATGGCACGGCCGATTGCTGGGGATTGCATAAGACCATGTCCAGAGAACCCGGCCACGAGATAGAAGTTGTCGAGCTCGGGTGGGCGGCCGATAATGACATTCCCATCAAGAGTGTTGACATCGTAGTGGCAGGTGTAGGCGTTCAGGAGCTTGATCGATTCGAACGCAGGGATGCGCTGCGCTAATGTGGGCCACAAAACGTCGTCGAAAAGCGCGTAGTCGACCTCAACCTTGCTGGTTACCGGGTCGTGCCCTGGTGGGGGAGCCATGTTGCAGAGAAAGCTGCGTCCCTCAGGCCTGACTCCCAAGCCGTTCGTGAATATGGTGAGCGGCATGCGACCCATCGCCTCGCGGCACTCGAATACGAACACGCAACGCTTTCGGGGCTCAACTGGAAGTTCGATTCCCACTAGCCCCGCGATGTGGGCAGCGTCGCGGGCGCCCGCCGCATTTACCACAACTCCCGCCTCAATCTGTCCAGCGTCGCGCAAGGTTACGGGTCCGGCGCGGGAGCCCTGCCTAGCAACGCCAATAGCCTCGTCGTCTATATAAGTTACTCCGAGCGAACGAGCTCGCCGGCGGAAAGCCTGAAGCAGCCCGTAGGGATCTAGCCAGCCCTCGTTACTAAGCCCGAGAAATCCTCCCGCGAGATCTTCGGTATTGAGCCACGGAAAGTGGGTTTTGAGCTCGGATGGTGACTGGAAGACAATCTCAGCCCCATGCTTGCGTTGGACGGCGTGATTGTCGTGCATCATGGGGAGTGCCTCTGGGCTTGCGAGCAGCAGGTAGCCACTCTCTTTGAATCCTATATCGGGGGCCCCGTCGTCTACCGAGAGATATTGGTCAATGTGTTTGATGAAGTAAGCACCGAATAAACCAATGAGTATGTTCTCGGGCGTAGAGAATTGCTGACGGATGCCGCCTATGGCGCGTGCAGAGGGTGTGTGCTCATATGTGGAATCGCGCTCGACAACCAGCACTTTTCCATCGAACGATTTCTGAGCCGCAAGAAAATAGGCGGTCGAACTGCCGCTCACTCCACCGCCAATGATTACCACGTCATAGCTTGAATTCATCGTGCAGATGCTATCATCGTCAGGTAGCTGATCGGTCACATTCTGGTCACAGTGATCTGATCGAAAAGGAACCCCTAATCCCTAGAGATCAACCCAGATTTCTGTGGAACGAACTACTGGACCTTGTTCTGTTTGAGTGAGTGCGTTCTTTAGTGATTGGAGCGGCACCGAATGTTTTTGAGTGAGCTCCGGGAGAACTGATCTGGACAAGATCACTATTTGCTGTGCCATTAGACTGATCTTAGAGAGCAACTCCTGCAAAAGTAAACTTTTTGAGAGATTTTTGTGCTTGTTAAAAACTCTAACTGAAGAACACTCACCTAAACTCAAAAAGACTCACTTTTAAGATCAACAGTTAGCCCTAAATGGCGAGTTGTCGGTGGACCCGAGCAAAAAGGACGTTTATTCTCCCTATACACACCTGGTTATCATTCCCACGACGTGGCCATTCAGATAGATAAGGAGAGATGTGATGGCAATTAGAAAACGAATTGGGGCATTGGTTCCTTCAACCAACACTACCGCAGAGGGAGATTATCAACTTGCTGCTCCTGCGGGTGTGACGATACATGGAATGCGAATGTGGCTTACCAACGAGGGGCTCGGAACAGGAGAATCCATGGATTCTATGAATGCAGAGATTGCATCAGGTGCAAAATATCTGTCGACCGCCAACGTGGATGCTATAGCCTATCTCTGTACAACAGGCAGTTTTTACAAGGGTGCAGGCTGGGACAAGGAAATGTGTGACATCATTGAACAGAATTCAGGAGTACCCGGCATAGCAACAAGTCCATCCGCTGTAGAAGCTCTCAAGGAAATGGGAGCCAAGAAAGTGTCTATTGCTACACCGTATCCAGAATGGAACAATGGCAAATTACGCGAATATTTCACAGCTGCCGGATTTGAAGTACTGAACGTTGACGGTGATCCTATCGCCGCTAAGTCAGGGAATCAGGGTATTAATGACCAGGATCCTGAGCGCATCGTTGAGTTTGCATCTTCCGTCTGCCATCCTGACGCTGACGTTTTATTTTGTTCCTGCACCGCATGGCGCTCCATGGAAGCCGCAGATCGACTGGAGCAAGAAGTAGGGAAGCCTGTAGTGACGTCCAATCAGGCAACAGTCTGGAAGACCTTTAAGACTTTGGGACTGAAAGTTAGGACACGCGGGTTCGGGCAACTTCTCGATCAACTCGCTTGAGCACGAAAAGGAGACTATGCTGCATTAGACACAGCTGGATGGGAAGTCGCCTCAATTTATAACTGCTTGAATCGTAGATGAAACAGGCGTTAGTAACCGTAGAAAGGGTTATAAACCAATCAGTTAATGGTCGGGGTGAGAGGATTTGAACCTCCGGCCCCTGCCTCCCGAAGGCAGTTACTGACCAGAAACAGTCTAGGAAATTCAACAAAACTCACACTTCGTCCCCACGCAAACTAGACTGAAATGGACTAGAGAGGACACAAGAGGACAACTGAATCGTCCACTTTATCGACCACCTATAACCCACATTCCACAGGGATCAAACAGGAACCCCCAATCCCTAGAGATCAATCCCAGTTTTCAGTGGAACGATGCACGGCCCCATTCAGCACTGGGTTACAGGCCTCCGGCGCTGGTGACTCGGGCCATCCAACCCACCTAAACGGATTGGCCGGCCATCATGCAGTAGACTCAAAACCCTCTCACAACAACTGGACTGGATTATCGGGCAGGTCACTTTGCTTTGATGTTCAACACGATTTTCCTACAACCGCTCAACCATCACACCTTAATTTACTGATTGGTAAGCTTTCAAATAGGCTTCTTTCGCTAGTTGAAAACACTCGGGTGGGGCTCTTAGGATCCCGGCTCCAATCTGACCGACGCCTCCTTTTCCTGCGAGTCCAGCATCGATCACTGGTACAACACCGGTCTCAACCACCCGAAAGATATCGATGCCAGTCGGCGTACCACGATATTGTAAGTAGGGTATACGGTAGTGCTCGCTTTCGCCAACTGTGATGGTATACATAGATTCGTTTAACTCTACCATGGCTTGCGGGGATCCTCCTTGGTACGTCTGCAGCGGAAATGCCGCAGCTTGGGCAAATCCTCCCAGGCCTATGGTCTCCGTGATGTGGCTTTCACCACCGACCCACTCTACATCCTCGCGGGCAAATCCGTCGAACAGTTTTACATCATCGGCAATGGCTGGCGGGCCGCGAAACCAGCCATCGAGACCGCTTACGCGAATTGCAAAGTCCTGACAGCTAATGGTCATCGCACTGACGACACTAGATCCTGTCACGCCATGGGCTCCGTCGGCGGTCGCCTTAGCCGCCGCCATAGAAAGCCGCAGAAAAAAATAATCGCTCTGCTTTAAGAAGTCTAAGGCCTGCTTAACTTTGTCACCGTGTTGCGCGTAAAGGTCGAGTAAATGAGGCGTTAATTCCTGGCCAAACAGCAGCGTTGCAGCGGTATTTCGGCTATGCATCTCATCGCCCATGTGCAGCGCCCGCGTGATCATGGATTTCAATGCAATTCCTGATGCAGCTCGTACCGCGTCGGCGATAACGGGACCGATCACATCTCTTATGAAGTCCAAGCCCTCTCGTACTTCTTCGTCATACACCCCATAATTGAGTCGCCGCCTAGATTCACCTTCGTAAAAATTGCAAAAACCGCGATTGCCAAAGGTCCGATTCTCCACTACAAACACCGGCATAGACGCTGTGTAAATTCCAGCAACGGATCCCACACAGCCGTGCTCGTGACAGGCACCGATCTCGATCTCTCCTGAGGCAAATTTTGCTTCCGAATCTTCGGCATCTTTGGCTAATCCCTCGTAGATCGCCCCGTAGATGAGCGCGTTGCGCTGCCCCCCCACATAGTCCGACCACTCGAGCGGTGCACCGGAAGTCAGTATCTTGTTTGCCGTCATCCCTGGGATCACCTCTCCTGCTGCAGCGACGTTTACCAATATCGGATCCGCACCATTGAGTCGTCGGAGGGTTTCCGCGTTGGCCGACTGGCGTGATTGTTCCATCGAGACAGGCATCTGGCTTGTATCAATAATCGTAGTGTGTGAATGACTCATTCACCACAATCGCAGATAACGCTTTCGTTCCCATGGTGTCACTTCCAAACAAAATTCGTTCCATTCTCTGCGTTTATACTTTAAGAAAGTACCGTGAAATGCCTCGCCGAAAACTTCTTTAGCGAGCCCGTCGCTCTCAAATTTCTGCAACGCATGGCCAAGTGTTCGCGATAGTCGATGTATACCCGCTTGTTCAAGCTCCTCATCGGTCTTACTGTATGTATCAAACTCCACCGCGTCCCCGGGATCGAGTTTCTCTCTAATCCCTTCAAGCCCCGCGGCAAGCGTCATCGCAGCGCCTAAGTAAAAGTTACACGCGCTATCAGCCTGGCGCACTTCCAGACAATATCGATTCATTGGCAAACGACAGGTCAAAGTGCGATTGTTGTGGCCATAAGCGCTATACACCGGCGCCCACGACATTTCCCGCATGCGACCGTACGGCTCCATGCGCTTGTAGGAGTTCACAGTAGGGCACACGACAGCAGTAATGGCCTCGGCGTGACGCAGCATACCCGCGGTAAAATGGTAGGCAAGCTCGCTATAGCCCCGACCATTTCGGCTTTTCTCTTTGTCCTCCGCCTGAAACAAATTGCGACCGCCCTTTCGATTGGCGAGGCTTACGTTGAGATGAGCGCCGGATCCGAACGCGTCAGACCAGGGCTTAGGCATAAAGGTCGCAATACAGCCTATATTTCGTGCTACGTGCTTGGACATTAGCCGAAAGATCAACATCCGATCCGCCATGGTCAATACATCTGTGTAGCCAAAATCGAATTCGTACTGACCATCGCCGCCCTCGTGATCGAAGGAATAAACATCCCAACCGAGTTCATTTAAATACTGCACCATGGGCTCCAGAAACACATCAGCCTGCATCGTGGTTTCCAAGTCGTAGCCACGAGTAGGATCGTTTTCCATATCGTCTGCAACAAAAGGTAGCCACTCGCCGTTGGTCTCGCGCAGCACATAAACTTCGGGCTCCACACCCATGTTCATAATAAAACCTAGCTCCTCCGCCGCTTGAATTTGTCGCTTGAGTACGTGACGACAATCGTGGTCATAGGGTTTGTCATGAAAGTACAGATCGCTTGCTGCCATTGCGTAACGATGATCCCAAGGCAGCACTACAAATGTCGACGGATCAGGGATACTGACACACTCATCCTCATTAGGACCTAGTTCACCCATACCCTCCAACGCGCCCACCGTATAGAGTTCAGAGCCTTTTACCATTTCATCAAAATGCTCAATGGGTACCGCTTTCGATTTGGGCACACCATGAATATCCACGTAAGCACCGAACAAATACCTAACTCCCGCGCCAACGAGTTGTTGTTTGATCACATCAAGATCCGACATGCTTTATCTCCAGTACACGCAACACGCGCACGTTGTTTCAGTCCTGTAATAACACAATGTCATTGGGTTGAACGTTTATCTCGACGGTGTCACCGGGTTGAATCGAATTTTCCACCGGAATTCGCAGCAGCAGCTCCGTGTCTCGATTTGTTCCGGCGAGTCCTCGACAACGACGATGGGCGCCCTGAAATACCGCCTCCGTGATCTCGACATTTCCCAATGCAATACTATCGTTGTCTTCGGTGGTTCCAAGCTTGATTTGTTCAGGACGAATTGAAAGGCGTACGGTATCTCCAGCGGGTCGTTCTCCCTCAACTTCTATGTCACCTAACTTGGTCGAGACTTGCATGTGACCATTGTGTGTCGCTGCGATAGTTCCTTCAAGAATATTGCTCTCACCCATAAATGTCGCAGTAAACAGACTCGCAGGTTTCAGATAAATCCGGTCCGGCGGACCGTTATCCTCAATCTTGCCGTGATTTAACACCACTATGGTGTCCGCAATACTCATGGCCTCGTCTTGGTCGTGGGTTACATGCACAAAAGTGGTTCCCAATTGCTTCTGAATACGCACGAGTTCTTCCTGCATCTGCCGGCGCAGGTTTAAGTCCAATGCACCCAGTGGCTCATCGAGCAGTAACACCGAGGGTTCCACTGCGATGGCACGGGCTAAAGCGACCCGTTGGCGCTGCCCACCCGATAGCTGATCAATGGAACGATCACCAAGGCCTTCCAGACCGACTAGTCTCAAAGCCTGCTCTGTGCGACGGCCTCTCACGTCCTTAGGGACTTTACGCATCAAAAGTCCGAAACTTACGTTCGAAGCTACACTCATGTGTGGAAAAAGCGCGTAGTCTTGAAACACGGTTACTGTAGGACGAAGCGCTGGCGGTACCTGGGTAACGTCAGCACCTTCGATTAGTACCTGGCCCGAACTCGGAGTCACAAAACCGCCTAGCATGGACAAGATGGTGGTCTTGCCACTGCCCGAAGGCCCAAGCAAGACCACGAATTCCCCGCGGGCAATAGAGAGATTCACAGAATCCACAGCCACGACATTTCCAAATGTCTTGCGTATGGATTTGAGTTCAACCAGGGTATTAACCATTATTGTTTTTGCGTCGAGTACTTAAAAGGATGGCAATTGACACCATGGTAATGGAGATTGCAAACACCACAGTCCCGGCTGCATTCACCTCAGGAGTAAGACCAGCGCGAAGCATCTCAAAGATAGTCACCGGCAAAGTGACATCAAAACGGCTCAATAAAAACGCAATAATGAACTCATCCCAAGACAGCGTTGCAGCGATGCAGAATGCTGCGAATAGCGTGGGGCGCATGATGGGTGCGGTGATCAGAACAAGGGTTTGCAGATCGGTGGCCCCAAGATCGTGGGCAGTTCGCTCAATGTTCTTTTGATGATCTCCCATCTGCGAAAAGATAATGGCAAAACAGAGCGGTAGATTAATGATCACATGGCCAATACCTACTACAAACAGCGATCTCGAAACGCCTAGTAAATTGAACGTAACTAGTAAGCCCATGCCGATAATCAGATACGAGACTGTGATCGGCGCCATCAACAAGTAACGTGCCCCTCCAGCAAACCTAATATGCTTGCGCGCCAGAGTATGGGCTGCGAGGAAGCCAAGCAGGGTTGCGACAACGGACGACAGTGTCGCCACAACTATCGAATTGAGCAAAGCTTCCATCAAACGACGGTTATCGAACATCCGTTCGTACCACTGTAGGCTCGGCCCTTGAAACGGAGGCACGGGCAGTAAGCCGTCTTGAAAAGAAAACAACACCAGCACAACCACTGGCAGATAGATAAACACAAACGCCAGTGTCATGTAGCATCCGGATGGTACTTGTCGTAGCCAGGACATGCTAGACGCGATCCATCTTGAGATACTTAGCGAACGCAAAATAGGTGATCGTCACCACGGCCATCAAGGTCATGCTCATCACCGACGCCATGGGGAAATCCGCGGCACGGGCTACCTGCAGCATGATAGCCTGGGGGATCAACAGCTCGGTGTTACCACCCAAGATCTGCGGCGTAATGAAATCCCCAATCGTAATCACAAAGGCGATAAACGCTCCGACTGCGATACCCGGAACACTCAGCGGCAATGTAATCCTCAAGAATACCTGCAAATTTGAGGCTCCGAGATCGGCGGCCGCCCGGCGGTATGACGGGCTGATCTGAACTAAGTTCGCATAAATAGTGAGTGTTAACAGCATGGTGAAAAAGTGCACAAATCCCAACACTGTCGCACCACGGTTATAACTCATGGATAGGGGTTGATCGATAATACCAATACTTTGAAGCGCCACATTGATAATTCCATTGTCCGACAGTACCAGCAACCAACTGTAGGACCGCACCACATACGAAGTCCAAAACGGTAACACCGCTAGGATCAACGCAAAGCGCTGCCAACGTTGGGGGACTCGATACGCCAAAATATGGGCAAGCGGATACGCCAGCAACACGCTTACTATCGTGGCCACCAACGCGACTTCTATGGAGTTGAATAACGCATCGACCAGGTAGCTTCTGGAAAAGAACTTTTCATAATTGGCAAGCGTCCAGGTCGCCTCCAACTTGCCGCCAATCCGCTGCCAAAAACTCACCAGTAACATAATGACAAGCGGTACGATAAAGAAGCAAACGGTGATAGTGATAGCGGGAACTATCGCCCATCTCGAGAAATCGAAGCCCCCCCGGATGGGGGGGCGTGCGATCTCAGCCATGATACAACAAGGAAAAGATTACGATTGCACGAACTCCATCCACAGTTCTAGCATTGCCGAGTCGAGTTCAGGCTGTGGCAGGAATGAAAGATGGGATTTTGCCAGAAAGCCGGGCTGTTCATCCCAGCGCAGAATCTGCTTCTGCGCATCGTTCAAAGCTGCGTTTGAGTTGGTGGGCATAGCCCAATAACAGTCGGATGTGGCCAACAAGCCTTGCCCTTCCGGACTGATGACCCACTTTACAAACTCATTTGCAAGGTCTTTCTTGTTAGAGTCTTCAAAGATGGCAAGCCCCTGCGTCCAGATCAGACCACCGTTTTCCGCAATGGTCCATTGCAGCTCGGGCTTCTCCGTGGTGAGTACTGACACGGCGAACTCTGCACCCGCAACAATCATGTCTACATTACCACTCACTAGTGCGTTCTGTACCCCGACAATGTCACCGATCAAAGAGACCTGTGGTTTCAGTTCCAACAATTTCGGTCGGATCTTTTCCTCAAGATTCTGCACGTTGACATCGCTGGGTTTCATTCCCAAAGAAATCGCAATCATCTGGATAACTGGGAAGTAATAGTCGTACACCGCCATACGACCCTTATACTTCGGGTTCCACATCACGTCATTACTGCTCATATCGGTTCCATCGACCTTAGAATCGTTATAAGCAATGCCGTAATAACCGAACTTTTCCGGTACTGAGTAGAGCTTCCCTTCTACGGAGTTGTACGGTGCGTTGCGAATCTGCTCGAACAAATCATCCCATGGATAGTCATCCTTGTTGAGCGACGCTAACAAGCCCTGTTTGGCAACCTGTGGTACGTCCGGCGCATCGATCACAAACACATCCCAATCACCCGGCTGCGATTGCTCGATGATTGAAAGCGCTGTGCCGGTGCCCTCGTAGGTTTTGACGTTTACGCGAACATTGTGAGCCTGCTCAAAAGGCTGCAGTAGTTTGGGATCGGCGTGATCACACCAAACCAGGATGTTAAGCTCATCGGCGGCCCAACTTAATCGTGGTCCCAGCGCGCTAGCGGCAGCCACGCCGCCCATTGTCCCAAGAAACGAACGTCGGTTGATTGAACTTCGTGCAAACAGATTAGTCATAACTCTCCCCCTCTGTGTGGTGCTGTTGTGTCTCGGAATGTGACCAAGTTAGCACAGTTTCGTGCAGTCAGGAATAGCGCATTCGTTATCAGCCTTTATACCCGGCCCTTGCCTTCGGGATTGGCGATGGTGCCCATGACATCCATCGCCAGCCGCACCGCCACGCGGGCGGCGTTGTTGGCTGGATCATATACTGGGCTGCATTCGGTTATGACATAGGCGTCGATTCCGCGGCGGGCGAATGCTCGTACGAACTTAATCATCTCACGCGGTGTCATCCCACCGGTCTCAGGTGTGGTGATACCGGGTACAAAGGCCTGATCCATGCAGTCAAGGTCGGTGTGCAGTACAACCTTCTCAACGTCGTCGGTCCAAATATGATCGATAACCTGCGCAGCAACCTTATCAACACCTTGCTCTTCAATATCCCAAATCGTAAACATTAGTATCCCATGTCGGTCTACAAACTCGCGCTCTTCTGGTGGATTCAGGGCCCCATTCATACCGACTAGTGCGACATTCTTGCAATTAGGAAGTTCGACTGTACGACTCACAGGACAAGCATGGTTGAGCGTCTCCCCACCGACGTCCTTGGCCGTATCCATGTGCGAGTCAAAGTGAATGTATGCGAGCCCTCCCTTGCTGCATGTCTTCGACAAAGCTGCAGTTACCGGTATAGGGCAGGAGTCGTCGCCGCCGAAGACAAAAGGAATAGCCCCCGCATTGACGATATTAATGATGCATTCCTCCGCGCGATCGAAAGTCTTGCGAGCATTTCCGGGAATGATCTGCACGTCACCGCTATCCACAAGATTCAGTGCATCGAATAAATCAACTTGAAACTCCCCATGGTGACTGATGTAGTGGTCCGTAGCACAACGAATGGCCCGTGGTCCCATGGAGGTTCCGGGCCGACACGTATTAGTGTGTTCCCAGGGCAGGCCCAAGACCGCCGCCTTTACCCCGTGCTCTCTGAGTTTTTCTTCCACCGGTGGGACGATATTGGCCTTCAAGAACGAAGGTATCCCTGAAATCAAATGGGTTGGAAAATCACTCTGGCCTTCGCGTTTACCGTATGTCAAATAACTGTCATGCGCCATGCTTGCTACTCCCCCTCCAGATGATCATGGTACGATAGGTACATCCAGATTATGCTTACATAGTTTGACTGATCAGTCAAACTATGTCGTCCCGGAACACAAACAGCTTTTCATCGGTCGACCTTACGGTAGACCGGTAGAATGCGGCGGTGGCTCGCTTGCCCAATTTGGTCAAGGAGAAGTCGGGCAAATATTCCATATGCCTGACTGCCAGGGGAAAACAGTCCCGGTTTCAAAGTCAGACGCCTCTTCCATGCCTGACGATTTTCCTACCTTCAATTTGCCTATCCTATTG
>JYMV01034170.1_pt1 | contig 11730 bp, 10 predicted proteins | sample 338911 | NCBI WGS metagenome assembly JYMV01 (sample SAMN03354496, study PRJNA234377) | hydrothermal vent metagenome | biome: Deep sea; feature: Hydrothermal plumes at the Eastern Lau Spreading Center, Western Pacific Ocean; material: Seawater | place: Tonga | collected 2009 | depth 2000 m m
GGGAGGGTGAAAAGGATGGACCAAATACCCCGCTACGCGAAGGTTAATTTATTATTGAGTTAAAGTATCTGGCTTATCTACTACCTAGCAGAATTACAGTTGCGCGTCAGCTCCGAAATTGCATCGGATTCCTTCAAAATTGTCTTAAAAAGCGTTTTATATAATACAGGGCTAAAGGCATACATTTTGATTTATTTATTAATAATGGGAAAATAAATTCTTTTAATGAAAAAGCAATCGGAATCAATCGAAAATGGGCAATAAATTAAATGATTAGAAATTTAGATAATTAACAAAAGAAGCAACAGGAGTACAATTAAATGGGAGAGTTTACAAAAGAGTTCACCAGTGATAATTTTGATGCAGAGGTAATTAAATCCGATAAGCCTGTTCTGGTTGATTTTTGGGCAGAATGGTGTGGACCCTGCAGACAAATTGGTCCTACTGTAGATGAAGTAGCAACAGAATACCAGGGTAAAGCAATTATTGGCAAGGTTAATATAGATCACCATCCAAGCATTGCATCGGATTATGGGATTCGAAGTATCCCCAGTTTATTGGTGTTTTCTGATGGAAAAGTGCAGCAGCAGATTGTTGGGGCTGTGGGAAAAGGAGAGCTAATGGAAGCTCTTGATAAATTATTATAAAAATAAAACAAAGTGACAAAAAAAATACAAAAGGTAATCATTATTGGTTCAGGTCCTGCGGGATTGACAGCTGCCATTTATGCTGCCCGGGCAAATTTAAATCCCCTGGTTTTTGAGGGACTTCAGCCCGGTGGGCAATTGACTATTACAACAGATGTTGAAAATTATCCCGGGTTTCCCGATGGTATTATGGGACCAGAAATGATGGATCTATTTCGCAAACAGGCACAGAGATTCGAGGCAGAAACCTTTTTTCTCACAGTAGATAAGGTTGATCTCATTGAAAGACCCTTTAAGGTTTTTGTTGGTGAAGAAATTTACTTAACAGAAACTATTATTATTTCTACGGGAGCATCTGCTCAGTTATTGGGTCTAGAATCTGAATCAAAACTAATGGGATATGGTGTTTCAGCCTGCGCAACTTGTGATGGATTCTTTTTTAAGGAGAAGAAAGTTCTCATTGTGGGAGGTGGTGATTCAGCTATGGAAGAAGCCATCTTTTTAACCAAGTTTGCATCCAGTGTATCCATTGTTCATCGAAGAGATGAGTTTCGTGCATCCAAAATAATGCAGGAACGCGCGCTAAATAATCCAAAAATCGATGTTATTTGGAACTCCACAATTGAAAGCATGGTAGGAGATCCTCAAAATGGTGGTCTTACAGGAGTTGTTCTAAAAGACACTCTCTCTGGAGAAACATCAGAATTGGAGTGTGACGGCGTATTTATTGCAATTGGTCATACACCAAATTCTGATTTATTCCGCGGAAAGTTAGACCTGGACGAAAATGGATATATTTTAACCGGTGCGGATAATACCCACACATCTGTGGATGGTGTTTTTGCATCTGGAGATATCCAGGATACCGTATATCGTCAGGCAGTTACGGCTGCCGGGTCAGGATGTATGGCTGCATTAGATGCGGAACATTTTCTGGAGAATAATCCCCTAGATTAGATTACCTTTTGTCTTAGTTAATAAGGCAAAATGAAAAAATATCATAATTTTAAAACCCTCCATATATTTAATGGAGAGGCAAAAAACAAATCTAATTTACAACTGATATTTGGTCAGGAGACCATGTCCAGATACTCCCTGTCAGATACAATTTACACCAAATTCATAGTGTTGAAAAATTATGCATTTTCAAAAAATGTGACAAATTCATATAGTTGGTCAAAGGAAAGAATGGCATGAAAGACGTTCTAATTATTGATTGTGGACCCAGCCTTTCGGATGTATCAAAGCATTATGGTGTTGCCCCGGAATGGATTATGGAATCCCTGAAAAATAAAGGATGCAATTTTACCTGGGTGAAACCTTATGTTGGAGATAAAATTCAATCAAATAATGCTGATGCCTGGATAATTACGGGATCACCCTGTTCTGTTTATAATTGTGAGGCTTGGATGGTGAACTTAGAAGAGGAAATGAAGAATATACAGTCTTCTCAAATACCGGTTTTAGGCATTTGCTTTGGGCATCAACTCATTGCTAAATGTTTTGGTGGGACGGTTGAATTGAATCCGCAAGGTTGGGAATTAGGTGCCTATCCCGTACAATTTACTGCAGCTGGGAAAAAGTCTCAATTATTTTCAGGTATGGAAGAAAATGCCATCGTATATGAATCCCACCAAGATAGTGTCACCGTTCTGCCGGAAAATGCAATTGAGTTAGCCAGAAACAATAAGGGTAATCAAGCCTTTATGATCCATGATAATTTTTATGGGGTACAGTTTCATCCTGAATTTTCATGGGAAGTTATAAAAATGTATGTATTCATAAGAAGTGCAATGGGGGTGAAAGTTGATGACCCATCTGTTCCTGAATCAACTCAGGGTGAGCTTGTTTTATTTAATTTTATTGATTTAATTTAATATTTAGAAAGGAGATTTTATGCCAATTCCATTATATAGTATCAAGGATTTATTCGTATCTAAAGGTGGAGAAGATAAATTGATGATTAAGCAGTTTGATATCCATAGAGGCGCTTGCTACGTTTTTGACGGTCCCATGGGTAGTGGAAAAACTACTTTTATGGATGTATTATACAATCGTCGAAAAACACCACGAGGAGAAGTAAAGTTTGAAGAGAGGGATATTCATAAATATTCTAATCGGGAATATCAGGATCAAATTGCCATTGTACCGCAGGAGTTTAAACCGCCATGGGGGACTGTGCGAAATTACATGACCAAAACCATTGGGAAATTCAGCCATAATCGTAATCCTAAAAAGCGCATGGATGAGATAAGCCGGAAAATGAATCTCACATCTATTTTAAATAGAAAAATGAAATCATTGACTCCTGGGGAACTACGATGGGTGATATTAGCCACAATGATTGGTGCAGACAGTAAGGTATTATTTATTGATGAAATTGAATTGCATTTAGGGAAAAAAGATCAAAAGACATTGCTTTCAATCCTCCATCGAAAAATTAATTATGATGGGGTTACTTTAATTACATCTACCCAGAATAAAGAGATATTATCCCGAATTGCATCTGTAACTATTACCTTAGAAAATGGAAGAATTACCAGCGTAAGGTCTTCAGGTAAGAAGAATGAAAGATATCGTAATAACAGGGGTAAGAAACGGTAATATAAAGTATAACATTAAGTATATTGTACTTTGCGTATGGCAAGTTTCCAGTTAGATAAAAGCTCTGTACGCTTGTCATCTGACATTGTGGGAATAAATATTTGATCCGTTTCACGCACTGCTTTTAATTCAGCAGGATTCTTCCAGAATCCCACACCCAGTCCGGCTAACATACCAGCTCCCAGGGCTGTACTTTCAATATTTTTTGGTCTATCAATCTTGATCTGAAGTATGTCCGCTTGAAATTGCATAAGGAAATTATTAGCTACGGCGCCTCCATCCACCTGCAGAACGGAAATGTTACCGTCTAGATCTTTTGAGATGGAATCCAGTAAATCATGCACCTGAAAAGCAATTCCTTCCAAAGCGGCTCTCACAATATGGTTCCGATTTACACCACGTGAAATACCGGTTATAATTCCTCTGGCATTCATATCCCAATAGGGAGCACCCAGTCCTGTGAAGGCAGGTACGATAATGACACCGTTGCTATCCTCAACTGCCAATGCCATTTTTTCCGACTCTGATGCATGAGACAATATTTGTAATTCGTCTCTCAGCCATTGGATTACAGCTCCTCCAATAAACACAGATCCTTCTAAGGCATAAATGGGTTTCCCTTCCGCATTACAGGCCATAGTTGTGAGAAGTCCAGAAGTAGAATTAATTTGTTCATCGCCCGTATTGGTAAGCAGGAAACATCCAGTCCCATAGGTACATTTACTCGTGCCTTTTTCAAAACAGCCCTGTCCATACAGGGCAGCCTGTTGATCCCCGGCAACCCCTGTAATGGGAATAGCTTCTCCAAATAATTGTTTATCTGTTTTGCCAAACTCACCACTTGAATTTTTTACATCAGGGAGCAGGGTGGGAGGCATGGTTAGAATTTGTAATAATTCTTCATCCCATTTTTTTGTATCAATATTAAAAATCATTGTTCGAGAAGCATTGGTGAAATCAGTAGCATGAATGGATCCTCCGGTTAATTTCCATAAGAGCCAACTGTCAATTGTACCAAATGCCAATTTCCCCGATTCCGCTTTTCCCCTGGCGCCATCAACATGATCCAGAAGCCATTGTATTTTTGTCCCTGAAAAATAGCTGTCTATAACCAATCCAGTTTTTCCCTTAAATAATTTTTCATAACCTGCATTTTTTAAATTAGTGCAGATTTCCTGGGTACGGCGGCATTGCCACACGATGGCCTTATGAATGGGTTTTCCTGTTTCCCTATCCCAAATTAAGGTGGTCTCCCGTTGATTGGTAATTCCAATTGCTGCACAATTACTTGGTGGATATTCTTTGAATGCTGATTGAATGAGGTTGGAGGTGACAGTCCATATTTCTTCAGCGTCATGCTCTACCCATCCTGACTGAGGATAGTATTGGGTGAATTCGCTATAATATTTCTTGCAGATTGATGCTCGTTTATCTAGTATTACAACGGTTATACCAGTTGTGCCGGCATCAATAGAAAGTATAAATGGTTCCAATTAATATTCCTTATAATTTAAATAAAATAATCTGCATCAAATTTACGATTCATGTTAACAGAAAATCCCTAATAATCCGTAAATTATATAGGTCGCACAAAACTTGAAAATCCGAATACATTTATATTATATGAAATCGTACAAAATATCTAAAACTGTACAAGCTATCTTTTATCTTATTTTAGGTATTAATTCAGTAGTTCTCTTTGGAGCTGATCTCAGTGCCAAAACAATTTTGGATTCTATGACAATGGTCATGCAGCCCATTAGTTCGCAGGGGAAAATGGAACAGGAGATTATTACTTCCAGTAATATAAAGCGGGTGTTTATCTTTAACTATTATTCTGAAGAAAAGGGTAAAAATGTCCTTATTCGATATATAGAACCCCGAAAAGTACGACATAATGCATTTTTGATAAAAAATAGTGGGGAAGATATATGGGTTTATTTTCCCCGTACCAGAAGGGTGCGGAAGTTAGCCAGTCATGCCAAAAAACAGAAAGCACAGGGGAGTGATTTTTCTTACGAAGATTTTTCCGGAAGTGAAGAATGGAAAACGGACTATCGAGTGAAACAGAGATCCTCTGGAGAGCGTAAAAATTATCTACTCAGCTTTACTCCGAGAATAGGCGCTGAAACCTCTTATGATTCGTTGAAGATTTATGTAAATAAACTCAATTACTATCCAGATCGAATGTTGTATTACCAAGATGGTGTCCATCTTAAAACACTCAATTTTCAAGATGTGAAGGAAATTCAAGGGATTCCCACAGCCATGATTATGTTTATGGAAAACCATCTAGAAGAATCTCAAACCACCATGAGAATTCTTGAAATGGAATATAATGTGGTATTTGAGCAGGAGTTTTTCACTGAGCGAAATTTAAAAAAATGATTTGGTTAATTATTTTTCTTTTCACTGTAATTGCTTCTGCCCAAGTGGATATTTTTGGATATTATGAATCAGAATATGATCATATTCAATTAGCTAATAAATCATATAATTTCGGCTATAATAAACTCAGGCTGGATTTGGAATCGAGACCAAATGAAAATGTGATGGTTGGTGCAAACATCAATTTTCAAATTTTCCATGGGAAACAGGAATGGGATATTGTTGATTTTATTCCAGAATATTTAGAGATTGATTCTGCGCCATTTTCAATTTCTGATTCAATGTATTTAGATAATATCTACCTGCGGACTTCCTTTCAACGATTCGATTTTACAATTGGAAAGCAGCCAATTTCTCTGGGGACTGGATATGCGTGGAATCCCCTGGATATTTTCAATCGGAAAGATCTCATAGACCCCACCTATGAGCAGGCTGGAATTAATGCCCTGCGAATGGAAATTCCTGTTATGGATGGGGGCACTCTGGATATTATCATTGAACCGGATTCAACCTGGGATATGAGCAGTAAATTGATTCAGCTGAAATCAAGTCTGGGTAGTTTTGATTTTAGTTTAAATGGGGGGAATCAATATCATTTAATTCCAGATGGGAATTCTGGTTATGCTTATGACCATGTATTTTTCGGAGGAGGTTCAATTGTAGGAGAGCTTTGGGAATTTGGTTTATGGGGAGAAACTCTTTGGTCATTAGCTGCAGATAATAATTTTGGAGAAGTTGTTTTTGGAATAGACCATACTTTTAATAATGGGGTTTATCTCATGACCGAATATTTCCATAATTCTCTGGGAGCAGAGAAAAATGAGGTGACATTTGATCATTATTTATATAATTTCAGTGGAGAAACGCATAGCCTTATGCAGAATTATCTTTTTGCAATGGGAATGTATAATTTAACAAATTATATTTCCGGCAGCCTGCTTGTATTCGGAAATCTGGATGATCAAAGTTTTATTTTAGCTCCCCAATTAAATTGGGATGCCTTTGAAGATGTAACTTTAGGAGCATGGGTGAGTCAATCATTTGGTGAAAATAATTCTGAATTCGGCATTCAGGATTTAGCTCTGCGTTTCAGACTACGGGCATATTTTTAATGATAAATCGAAAAATCCATTATGCGTAAAAAATTCTTACATTTAATAGCTCGCTGGTCCGTTACCCGTACCTGGTGGATGACGGTGGGAATTTTGGTATTAACCCTCTTTTTTGGATATAGAGCCAGCACCCTTCAAATGCGTACTGGTTTTGACAGTCTTCTACCAGGTGATAATCCTCGTACAGCTGAATTTAACCGCATTTTAGAGGAGTTCGAAAATGAGTCCAATATAATGCTGCTGGCTAAGGGTAACGAGGATAGTCTCAAAGCCTATGCCCGAGGCGTGAAACCCCTATTGGAAGATTTTGATAAATGGGTAGCCAATGTGCATATTCAAATTCCAGAAGATTTCTATCGCCGCAATGCATTAAAGCTGCTTCCCCCAGATCAATTGGATAATTTTGGCAGCATGTTTTATGATCCCAATTTGGTACCATTTTTACATAATTTGAATAATTCATTTGAGGGAGAATATCAACGGAACGATGAGGCTTTACAATCTCGAAGAGATGAACTGGATGCCGTCCGATTTTTGGATGGATTGGAAATGTTTGTAGATCTACAATCTGCTGTGATGAATGGGGAGGTTATAGAAGATGTTGGTCAAAAAGCTGTAGATGCCATTACCTTTGGAGAGACCTTTATGCTGTCTCCAAATAAGGATATGATTTTAATTTTTATTGAACCCACATTCAATATGATGATTGAACCTGCTGAGCTTCAAGAGAGTGTTGATGGAATCGAAAAAATAATTAAAGAAGCCAGTACTCAATATGGAGTAACTGCCGGGCTAACGGGGTCAATCGTATTGGGAAGAGATGAGTATAAGGCTTTTACTTCTGATTCATGGACTGTTTCTATTTTGGCATTAATTGGCATTTTTATTTTATTTGTTATATCTTTTCGAATGTGGGTGAGTCCCCTATTGGCAATCCTCACTGTTATAATGGGTGTGACCTGGGCTATGGGATTCTCTAGTTTTTTGGTAGAATATTTGAGCATGATGACAGCCATGATGAGCGTCATTCTAATAGGCTTAGGTATTGATTTCAGTGTACATATAATTTCAGGATACACCGAAAAGCGAAATCAGGGGTTGGATGTTCAAATATCAATGCAGGAAACACTTTTACGTTTTGGTCCGGGTATTATGACCGGTGGTATTACAACTGGCTTGGCATTTCTCACTTTGATGATCTCCGAAACTGTGGGTATGCAGGAAATGGGATTAATGGCAGGTGTGGGAATCATTTTTACCATGCTGGCTACCATCATTATTTTACCAACAATGTTGGTTATCCGAGAGCGATTACTTAAAAACTTTAATAAATCCCTGCCTCCCAAAGATGTGTCATATCCATTCCTAGGCAGAATCGCCGAGTTTACGGCAAAATATCGTTGGATTATGGGAATTTTCTTCCTGCTGATTACAGGTTTTCTTTTTAATCGTGGTGTTAATATGTCAGTTGATTATAATTATTTAAATATGGAACCTGTTGGATTGGAAAGTATTAAGCTTCAGGAAGAACTTATTGAAGCATTTGACCTGTCCTCTGATTTTGTTATGTTTACCACAGATAACCTTGAGGATGCCAGAGAGCTTACCAGACAGGCCCGGGAAATGGAAACTGCTGGCTGGGTGGAAAGTATTTCTGATTATCTCCCTGATTCAGATGGCTTGGAAGAACAGTATCGATTTCTTCAAGACCTCCGGCGGAATTTGGAAAACAGGGAAATCAGGAAACAAATGTCATCCCATGATATGAATATGTACCGGAAAGAAATGGAACGTCTGGAAGCAAATATTATTGAATTACAAGATTTGTCATTTTTAGGCGGGCAGGATAAAGTTTATGATAAAGCAATTAAATTGGTTGGGGAAGCTGGTGACAGCCTGGACCGTGGAAATATTACCCAATTTATAAATGCACTTGATACGGGATTAACCAAAATAGAGCTCACCTATTTTCAACAACAATTTTCTAAGGCTTTTAAATCCACAATTATTGAGATGGCAAATACAGAACCTCTCACATTAGATAATCTTCCCAGTGAAATCAAAAACCGTTTTACAGGGAAGAGTGGGAATATATTTATTATTAATGTTTATCCGGAAAAAAATATTTGGGAAGATTCACGCTTTCTGTACCGTTTTACTGATGAAGCAACTGAGCTGAGTGAAAAAGCGACCGGGCTTCCCCCCATTTTTGTAGAGCTTATGGATATTATGAGTAAGGATGGCAAGAAAGCTACCTATTTGGCAATCATAGCTGTATTTTTGGTATTGCTTCTGGATTTTCGCAGCCTGAAATATGCCTTGGTTGGAATGGTTCCCCTCATTTTTGGCGCCATTTGGATGACTGGGTTAATGGAAATTTCAGGTTTGAAGTTTACCATGATGAATATCCTTGCTGTACCACTCATTATTGGCATCGGTATTGATGATGGAGTTCATATTCTTCACCGTTGGAAAATAGAGAAGAACCTGGATATTGTATATCGCTCAACCGGAAAAGCAATACTGCTCACATCACTTACAACCATGCTGGGCTTTGGTTCTCTCTGGTTTGCAACATATAGAGGGTTGGGGAGTATGGGAATTGCCTTATTTATTGGTGTGGGCACCTGTTTTTTAGCAACCCTGTTTATCATACCTGCTATTTTAGGATTGCAAAATAAACAATAGTTTCATTTAGTGATTATATTAAACCGACATCTAATATTCGTGATAATTATGTTCCTTAAACGAAAATAAGGAATATAAATTAAATGAAGCTTAATAATAATTTAAAACGTAAATATTTAATAAAATGTAATTTAGTAAGCAATTACGCTTTAAATAATTACACATTTTATCGTAAATAATGCCGCTAACTTTTATACCATTAAACATTGCTGGAGTAATATTAGAATTATTTTTTTATGACCCTTTTATTTTATTATGAAATTTAGAGAAATAAAGCAACATCACATTCCTGCCATAATATCCATTGCAGCCTTGTTTATTGTGGATAGTCTGGCTTTTTATTGTTCATATTTGGTATCAGAAAGCACCGGCAGTGAATTTGTAGGAATTAAATACCCTGTTCGAGTATTCATCTTAATCATATTTCTCATATATATTGCCAAACGCTATAATCCCTCCTCAACAATTTCTCGGGCTCATGAGTCAAAAACCATAATTCAGCTTATTTATTTAGTTGGTATTGGGTACATTTCTTATAGAATCTTCTCAAAATCAATCAGCATAGATAAAGCTCAATATGATTTGGTTTTTCTACATTCATTTATTATTTTAGATATTTTATTTAGATTATTCGTTCGAAGTACCCAACGATATTTTTTAACAAAAGGATATGGAGGACGCGGAACAATTATCGTTGGCTCAGGTGAAGATGCATTCAACCTGGCAGATGAAATGAATCGAAATCTTTCTCTTGGGTTTGCCTTACAGGGCTATTTTAATGAATCTGAAAGTGTCCATATGAGTCGATATTGTAATTATCTTGGTTCACCGGAAGAAATAAAAGCATATCTGGATCAGCATAAAATACATGAAATGATCATTGTATTGGATATCCATGAACACGAAAAACTATTACAAATTATTGGCAAGTTTAACTTGTATGATATTTGTATAAAAATCATTCCGGACATGTATGAAGCCATCACCGGGCAGGTGCGTATTGACACGATTCGAGGATTACCACTATTAAATATTAATCCTGATATTATAACAGAGTATCAGCTATTTTTAAAACGAGCCGGAGATATATTTCTTGCAACTACAGCATTTATTTTAATATTTCCATTTAACATGCTGCTTGCACTTTTAATTAAATTAACTTCGCCTGGCAGCATTTTATATAAACAGACCAGATTAGGGCTAAACGGGAAAAACTTTACCCTGATTAAATTCCGTACCATGTATGAAAATTCTGAAAAAACGACGGGTCCAATTTGGGCCGGAAAAGATGATCCCCGGATTACACCCCTTGGGAAAATCCTCCGAAAATATCATTTGGATGAAATCCTTCAATTATTAAATGTTTTATGGGGAGATATGAGTATCATTGGTCCCAGGCCTGAGAGACCCAAAATTATTGAAGAATTAATGCGGGATATCCCCTATTATTCCCGTCGCTTAAAGGTGAAGCCTGGTATTACCGGATGGGCTCAAATTATGGGTGTCTATGATAGTAGTGTAGCAGATGTTCATAATAAGTTGAAACATGATTTCTACTACATAGAAAATATGTCCATATTATTGGATTTAAAAATTATATTTATAACATTATGGGTTGTATTAAGAGGGGGTGGGCACTAATGTTTCATTCCCAATGTTATCATTTTTATTGCAGTGTGCAGGAATGCATCTTTGGAAGCATTTACGATTCTGACTAAATTTATCATCTGGATAATCACTAAATTTCAGGATTAGAAATGTTATCGCTAAAATATATTAGGGAAAATACGGGTTATGTACAAGATTCATTGACCCAGAAACAGTCGCAGGTAAGCATATCTGATTTGTTAGAATTTGATATTCAGCGTAGAAATTGTTTAAAAGAAGTAGAAGTTTTACGGGCTGAAAAGAATCAGGTGTCCAGTTCAATTGCTGAATTGAAAAAGGGTGGGGGAAATGCCAAAGAAGATATAGCAGCCATGCGCACTGTCTCAAACAGAATTAAAGAAGTGGAGACAGAGCTTCGAAAAGTTGAGGAAAGCATTGCCAATGATATATATTATGTCCCCAACATTGTTCATTCTTCGGTACCAGTGGGAAAGGATGAAACAGGCAATGTGGTTATTAAAAAATGGGGCGAAGTCCCTGATTTTTCCTTTGAGCCTAAGGATCATTTAAGATTGGGTGAAGATTTAAAACTGTTCGATTTTAAGCGATCTGTAAAAATGGCCGGTGCTGGATTTCCTCTTTACACAGGCTTGGGAGCAAAACTTGAACGTGCATTAATAAAT
>JYMV01047069.1_pt1 | contig 11728 bp, 11 predicted proteins | sample 338911 | NCBI WGS metagenome assembly JYMV01 (sample SAMN03354496, study PRJNA234377) | hydrothermal vent metagenome | biome: Deep sea; feature: Hydrothermal plumes at the Eastern Lau Spreading Center, Western Pacific Ocean; material: Seawater | place: Tonga | collected 2009 | depth 2000 m m
TGGCGATGGCAGATTTTAATTTAGAGGAAGCACGTAGTTACCTTAATCATTTTAAATCCTAAAATATATTTTGATCCGAAAATAAAACTGCTGTCTGGGGGAGAAATCTTATTTATTCGCTTTCGCCTGTTCCTTTTCCCAGTTTTGGGTTGCATCCTCAGCATTCATAATCTGAAAGCACTGCCGATTAAGCACTGGATGTAAAGAAAATATCGGTGTATTGAATGGCACGATAGATCGTTCTTCCCCAGGAAGGAGCTGAAGGTGCATATTGACAAAGTTAAAACTAAGACCTTCCTGCCAAGGTTCTTTTGACGATTCGGCGTATGCAGGTATCTTGTCTGATGCATGCGTTCGAGTCATCAAACCAGACCCTCCCTGCAGACCATATTCATGCAGATCGGGTGCCCCCTGGATTAAAACAGAAACACGAGAAGAGTCGAACCATACCTTAAAATTATTCACGACCTGAAGAAATGGGCCTAGACTCCCCATTCTTTCTAAAACAGCTCGAGGATAACTTAGTTCGAGAGGGTTTTCAGGGGATGGGGCACCAACCTGATATTTACATTCTCGCTCTTTAACTCGGGATACAGAAACAAACAAAAGATTTGGGTCTTCTAAGTCTATCGGAAGCACTTGTGCATCATTGTAACTCACAAGTTTATCCATATTATAAGCTAATGGAAACGAGTACCCTTCCTTAGAGTAAAAAACACGTACCCCTGCTTCCAGTGGATCTTCAGGTTTGCGCGTTATTTTCAAATCAAAAGGAAGCATCAAATGAAACGCGTTGGTTCGTGAATTCATAAACGGAGCGCATGCTCCCGGAAACTCGCGGTGCACATCTTTATTATCCGGCTCAAACTTCCTTGGCCCACCAGTGAAGTGCTGTCCCGCTTTTGCCTCTTTTGTCAGGTGAAACTTTTCCTGATAATAGGCCCCTGCCCTTTTTTGCGCCACATCCAAAATATAATCAGGCACATCGGACTGCACGAAAATTAATTGCTTATCCAAAGGCGAGCTCGCTGGTCGCATAGCATCATTATATATATTCAGTTCCGCTTGAGTTTTGCGAATATCATAGTCCAACTGACGTGCAAGGTCAGGGTTCGAATAGCTAGTTCTTGCTTGTAGCTCCTTTGCCTTATTCAAGAGATCCAATTTCTGAACGTAACGCTTGGGTTCAGGAGCAAATGCCTGAATAATTGCCATCAGTAGATTGAACTGTTCTTCAGGCAACAGACCTAACGCCTCCATATCATTTTCCTTTATGAAGGTAAAAGCCAACGACCCAAAAGCCTCTTCTCGACGAAGACTCACTAAATTAAAATCTGCCATCGCCAAACTCACATCTTAAAGAACTATTAATATAAAACGAATTATTGAAACTAAGTTTCATTCGGATTAGATAGTACAATGTGCATTATAATTATTCAACACGGACTGCTTCCTTTGGGTTTAGCCTAACAGCTAGACGCGCGGGATAAAGACCGGCAATGAGGGAAACGGCCCAAAATAAAATCAAAGAGAATAAAACAAAAATATATGGGAAGTGGATTTGGATAGTCCAGCCAAAAGACTGCTTGTTAATCACAAAAATCAAAATATAGGAAACAATCCCTCCTGCGGCTACACCCATTATCGAACCTATTAACCCTAATATGCCTGACTCGATAAGAACCATGCGCTTAACCTGATCTTGAAATCCTCCAATAAACCTTATAATCCCTATCTCTCGTTTTCTTTCAAGGATAAGCGCGATCAGAGTGTTGAATAACCCAAGTAATGCCACACCCCCTGCAATAATTTCTAATGAGTAAGTAATGGCGAAGGTTTTGTCAAAAATTTCCAGTACGTTTTTTTTTAATTCAGGGTTTGACCTTATAACCAAATTGTAATCCGCGCCAAGTGTTTTGAGGAGTTCCTGCCTGACATTTTCTATCTCATTTTTGTTTGAGAGGTAAATCACGAAGCTGTTCACATCCGTATCACCATAATATTTAATAAATATTGATCGATCTATAATGATGTAGCCCCGCTCTCTCGAATAGTCATAATATACTGCTGCAACTTGAAGTTTTGCCGAACCATTTGGTGTCTCCATAAATAAGGAATCACCCACTCCAACCTCATGCTTAAGTGCAAAAGATTCTGAAATAATAGCGCGGTCTTGACCGACCATCTGCGCAAATAGTTCCTGTGCGGTTGGGCCAGACTTTATGACCAAATTACCGTAGCGGGATAGTGTTTCAAAATCACCCGAACCTAATACTGCCGGTTTATCGTTATAACTGATATCTTGAGCTCGAAATAAATCCACAGCAGCAACACCAGAAATTTTTCTTATATCTTCTACTCGATCGCCTGGCAAAGTATACTGGTAGTCGATGTCCCTTCCTCCTGCAACTCGGACAAAAAGGTCAGCTTTTAGTGTTTGACCGATCCACACAATGACTGTTTGTCTGAAGCTATGTACCATAATCGACATACTTATAATCATCATGAACGCTATTGCGAGCGAGGAAATGGCAAGTGAATTGCGACCAATATTTTGTGACAAATTCATACACGCTAAAAAACCCTCCCCACCAAAATATTTTTTACAAATACCTCTTAAAAGATCTCTTCCTGCAAGTAAAGCGGATGGCGAAAGAAAAGATAATCCCATAATCACAAAGAATACTGCCAGGAATCCAAAATAGGGAAACCCTCCTATGGGGGGCAGTAAACTGAATATCCCGGCCATAGCAAAGCTAGTAATAGCCAATAAGGTTAGTCTTCTGTCCCCCCGAAATATTTTCAGGTCATAGCTGCCACGACGCATTACGGTTGTAGGTGACGTCCTGGACGCATCAATAGCTGGTATAAGAGCAGAAACCAAAGAAAGACCTACTCCAAGGAGCAAATAAGGCCATGACTGAAGCCAGTTAAAATCCACTTCAGTCACATAACTCGGAGTGTAAAGATTGTTGACGGTTACGGATACTGCATCAAGCGAAAACTGTGCTAAATATTTTCCTAACCAGACACCAATCACAGAACCTGCGGCACCAATAATTCCAGCTTCAACAAAAAAAATGCTGGCGACAAGCAACGGTGTTGCTCCTATCGCACGGAGTGTCCCTATCTCGGCCCGTCTGCGCACCACTGATAATGCAACCATATTATAAATTAGGTATAGAGCAACGATGAGGGCCACAAAACTTAAAGCAGTAAGGTTATATTGAAATGCCCGCAACATTTTTTCTACTTGCCTGTTCTTTCTTTCCGGTCTGTCCACACGAAGAAAACCAGGCAACACTTCTGAAATTTTTTCACGTATCGATTCGAAGTTTTCTTTTCTTTTAAATTCGATATCAATACGGTCAAGCTTGCCTATTCTCCCAAAAGCCCATTGCGCAGCAGCAATATCCATGAGCGCAAAATTTCCGTTGAGAGCTCGAGCTAAGCCTTTATTCTCTAGAATGGCATTTACGTTGAATGTTTTTTCGGTACCATTAATAAGAAAATTAATTTTATCTCCGGGCTTAAAATTTGTTCCAGGGATGAACTTTTCAGGCAATACAATACCTTTGGGATCCATAATAATTGGCAATAATCCCTTAAGATCCTTCTCCAGTGTTTTAATTGAAAAATCTCTAATACCGCTATCTTGTAGGAGATCTGTTCCAAGAATCTCTACCACCTGGCCAGTTTTTAATTCAACACCATATCCTTCTATTACCGGGTAAGATTTAACTAATTCACGAACATGTGAAAGCTCCTGAAAATATTTTTCATCAAAAGCCATCCCCTCTGCATGGACAATAGCATCCGCTCTACCAAGGACTAGATCTACGCTCTCCTCAAATGAGCGGAGTGTCTGCCTATTGGCCAGCTGAATACTTAGGAAAACTGCAACACCAATAGCAACGCCTAAAATTGTAATAATCATTCGGAAGGGATCACGCAAAACAGGGCGTACAATAAGTGCCAAAAAAAGATCTTTAAAATAAAAAAGAAAGCCCATTATCAAACCCTATAATTTGTTTTCAATAGAAACATAGAAAAATTTACATGCATGGTTTTAAAACGTTAAAGCTATATCCATTGCATGTTAATTTGCTCTGGGCGTAGCTTTTCCGTCACGAATTTCAAAGTGACGGTTTCCATAATTAGCAATTTGTGAATTATGCGTTGCCATAACCACGGTGGTATTGAAATCGGTAGAGGCTTTATTCATAAGTTCGAGAATCCTAATTCCATTTTCAGAATCTAGGTTTCCTGTTGGTTCATCGGCCAGAATAATCGATGGCCGATGAACCAATGCGCGGGCAATCGCAACTCTCTGCATCTCGCCGCCAGATAATTCCGCGGGAAACGATTTAGCTCTATGGAAAAGGCCAACATAATCCAAAAGAATTTGCACCTGCTTGCTTTCGGTTTTAGCTGAATGGCTAAGCAAAAGCGGCAGTTCTACATTTTCTTGAACTGTTAGAGTAGGCATGAGATTAAAAAACTGGAAAACAAACCCAATTTCCTTTCGCCTTAACTCAGTAAGTTCTTTGTCATTCAATTTATTTAGCAAACGATTATTAAGATATATTTCCCCCCGGTCTGGAAAGTCCAGTCCACCTAGGCAATTTAAAAAAGTTGTTTTTCCCCCACCGCTAGGACCCATTATCGAAACAAAATCTCCCCGTTGAAACTCCAGACTTACCCCCGATAAAGCTGCAACCTTCTCATTACCCGTATAATAATACTTGTAAACATCTTTAAAGCGTATGAAAGGAGAATTCGATGTCATGGTTAAATCCTTTTAGACAACACAATTAAACATAAAGATGTAAGCATAGTAAAAATAGAGTCTCCTCTCAAGTCAGTTGCACCAGATAGTAGCTTTATGTTATTGATATTTTTTTAAATATTTTTGATATTGAGGTTAAAATGCCGATTTCGCAAAAAATCAGCGATAAACTAAAGAGTTCTTCTTGGATTAGAAAAATGTTCGAAGAAGGTCTGCGTATGAAAAAGGAGTACGGCGCAGATAATGTGTTTGACTTGTCTTTGGGAAACCCTGTGATTGAGCCTCCAGAGAAAGTTCTCCAGGCGATTAAATTAGCTGCCAACGATACTAATCCAGGACTTCACCGGTACATGCCTAATGCAGGTCTACATGATGTGCGTGAGAAGATCGCGCGGTCATTAACTATTGAAACAAACTGCACCGGACTATCAGCTGACCACATTGTCATGGTATGTGGTGCCGCAGGAGGATTAAACATCACACTTAAAACACTTTTGGATCCCGATGAAGAGGTAATCGTATTTTCACCATTTTTTGTGGAGTATCTATTTTATTCTGAAAACCATGGAGGAAAAACTGTAGCCGTATCAACAAATGAAGATTTTAGTCTTAATTTTAGTGCTCTTCGCGACGCACTTTCATCAAAAACTAAAGCTGTAATCATTAATTCTCCCAATAATCCTACGGGCGTAGTGTATCCCCGAGAAATGCTTGAGGAATTGGCATCTATTCTTAAAGAATACTCAACTGGTAACAATAACCCGATATACCTCATCTCAGATGACCCATATAAAAAAATAGTTTTTGATGGAGTTGAGACACCTAATATTCTCGAATTGTATGAGAATAGTATTTATATTACCTCACACTCTAAGGATCTCGCTATCCCCGGAGAACGAATCGGTTATGTTGCAGTGCATCCCAAATGTGCCGATTCTGAAAATTTAATGTCTGGTCTTATTTTCTGTAATCGAGTTCTAGGCTTTGTTAATGCTCCAGCATTGATTCAACGAGTTATAAAAAACGTACAAAATGTTTCAGTTGATGCTGAGTTTTATCGGAAGAAACGCGACTTCCTATACGCAGAACTTATCCGTATTGGATATTCTGTGGTTAAACCGCAAGGAGCATTTTATTTTTTCCCTAAATCTCCTCTCAAAGATGAAGTAGTCTTTACTCAGAAATTAGCAGAAAAAAAAGTACTGGTTGTCCCAGGTCGAGGATTCGGATCCTCCGGATATTTTAGAATCTCTTATTGCGTTCCTGACCAGGTGCTTGAAGGATCCATCTCTGGATTCGAAGAGGCTTTTAATGACGTTAAGTGATAAGATTCAGGATTTCTGCATAGAGTGAGGGCGCTCCAAATTGAACGCGGCCTTTTCCCTACCAGAAAAAAATTTATAAGTGCTCCAAGAATAATCGCTACCTAAGGATTTGGAACGGGCAGAAAATTCAATCACTGAATACCTCCTAGCTTACTTAAAACTTTGGACACCAGAGTCCTTTCTGCTAAAATTGATTTTTAAATTAAGAAACCTTTTATTGGATAACATGTTATGGGCTTGTCACAAGATCAGATCGCCCGCTATAGCCGCCACCTGCTCCTTCCTGAAGTTGGTGTCGAGGGCCAAGAAAAATTATGTAATGCAAAGGTACTTTGTATTGGAACAGGTGGACTTGGGTCTCCACTCGGTCTTTACCTAGCTGCTGCTGGGATCGGGAAATTGGGACTCGTTGACTTTGATGTTGTAGACCAAAGCAACCTGCAACGCCAGGTTATGCACGGCGAATCGACCGTCGGCAAATTAAAAGTCGATTCAGCAAAAAATCGCCTAGCTGATATCAACTCCGATGTGGAAGTTGTCACCTACAACACCCGGCTCTCTTCTGAAAATGCAATGGAAATTTTTAAGAACTACGATATCATTGTGGATGGAACAGATAACTTTCCAACTCGATATCTAGCCAATGACGCAGCAGTCCTATTAGGGAAACCTTATATTTATGGTTGTATCCTTCGTTTTGAAGGACAGGCATCCGTCTTTTATTCAAAAGAAGGCCCATGCTACCGGTGCTTATACCCTGAACCACCGCCACCAGGTTTAGTCCCAAGTTGCGCTGAAGGCGGTGTGCTTGGCATTCTGCCCGGGGTTATCGGCCTCATTCAAGCTACCGAAGTGGTTAAACTTATTTTAGGTAAAGGTGACACTTTGGTTGGGCGCTTGATGCTTTTTGATGCACTTGGGATGAAGTTTAGGGAAATGAAATTACGGAAGGACAAAGATTGTCCCATCTGCGGAGAAAATCCAACCATTACAGAACTGATCGATTATGAACAGTTTTGCGGCATTCCTGCTGCTGAAGAAGAAGCTGACAATGCAAAATGGGAGATTTCAGCCGAAGAGGTTAAACAGAAATTAGACGGGCCTGACAACTTTACTTTGGTTGACGTGCGAGAACCCTCAGAATACGATATCTGTCGAATTGATGGCTCGACTCTTATTCCGCTAGGAAAAATTGAGGACATGGAACCGAAAAACCTTACTACCATTTCCAAAAGCGACCAAATCATACTGCACTGTAAAGCTGGGGTAAGAAGTTTGAAGGCAGCCAAAGCTCTTAAACAAATGGGGTTTGAGGATGTTAAAAGTATGGCAGGAGGAATTGAAGCATGGTCTGAAAGAATCGATCCCTCTATCCCAAAGTATTGAATTCTAAGTCCATCAGTTTTAACTGGTAGTCCTTCTACAAACTGGCTATTTGAATTTTCTAATGTTACTTGACTTCAAACGCTAAGCAGTTTACCTTTAACTAACGGGCTGCTTCCAGCTCTGAATACCTTTTAGCTTTTAAACGCATGACTTTGAAAGGGAATCTTTATGAGTCACTCCCATGATTCTGAGCCAAATTTCGAAAAATTATCGAAAGCTATCACGGAAGCCGTTATGACTTCAGAGAAAGTCCGAAAAATAGTTGAAGAAATTCAAAAAAACGATGATATATGCCCTCAAAGTTTCATGGTTTTGGTGCTCAAAATGCAGGTGCTCACCGAATCGCTGGAATTAAATATAGAACAGGACGATACTGTAGAAAAACCAGTTATCCCAAAATCGGCACGAAAAAAGAACCCTAAAAAACCCCAGTACATTGACGGACGTAAACTTTCTAAGCATGAACTTGATTTTGAAGAGTTCCGTAGCAAACAATTTGACTCAGAAAATTGGCTTAAGAAAAACCGGCTTACCTTCTAAGTCTGCGTTCTTTCGATACCATTCTACCCCTCGTTAAAAGCCTTTGCTGACTCAAGTAGCCACTCGGTTTGTAATCCAAAAATGGATAGCAGAAGGAAGCACTTGTGGCTAAACACCTGACAGTTGGAGAAATAAGTGGCTACCTAGGTCATGTCGTCGGATACGCAAGGATCATTGTGAAGTGAGGACAGTTTTAAATCTTAAAAATTTATACTAGAGACCGTCACTGCTAGTTTATTTTTTTGAGTATTGCATCAACTCAATTTCATATTTATCTGGATCTTCAGTAAAAATAAACCGCGTTCCATTCTCCGCTTCGATTGGACCTTCCGTAATGGGAACCCCCTCCTCTTCTAATTTGGTCATGCACCATTCAAGGTCTTCGACTTGAAATGCCAAATGTACTAAGTCTTCTGGGACCTCAATATTTCCACTGTCGGGGAAGGAACACAATTCAAGGTCGCAGTTAGTCCCGGGAAAGCGCAAAAACACAAGCTGTGAACCGCGAGGAGATGTTTTACGCTCAACAATTTCCATGCCCAGAATACCATTATAAAAATTAATGGAGCGATCCATATCATGAACTCGAAACCGAGTATGCAGATACCTTTTCAGCACAATTCCTGCCCGAGAGTAACGATGGGTTCATATTTGGACATTGCTTTACGAACTAGAGAAATGATTTCATCAAGCCGCTCTGTATTATTTGCTTCAAATCTGAAAACAATAACTGGCTGCGTATTTGAAGCACGTATTAAAGCCCATCCTTTATCAAAATTAACTCTAGCTCCATCAATATCAATCACATCGTATTTTTTTCTAAAACTTTCTGTAAGTTCACGAACTATTTTAAATTTTCGATCATCAGGACAATCAACTCGTATTTCCGGAGTTGCCGCAGTTTTTGGAACATCGAGAAGCATCTCTGAAACTTTTACCTTGGAAGATGCAACTATCTGAAGAATCCTGCATGCCGCATAAATAGCGTCATCGAACCCGTAATAGGAGTCTGCAAAACAGACATGCCCGCTCATTTCACCTGCCAGCAACGCGTTGGTTTCCTGCATTTTCTTTTTAATCAGGGAATGACCGGCAGCAGACATTACTGCTGTTCCACCATGTTCCTCAATGTCTTTAAAAAGGTTTTGCGAACACTTGACCTCACCTACGACAGTTGCACCAGGATTCCGTTTGAGTATATCCCGTGCAAATAACATTAAAAGCTGATCGCCCCACACCATGTTTCCCTTCTCATCTACAATACCAATCCTGTCCGCGTCACCATCGAATCCGATCCCAAGCTCCGCTCCCTCTTCTTTTACTTTGTCAATAAGATCCACCATGTTCTTTGCCACAGTTGGATCCGGATGATGGTTAGGAAAGTCCCCGTCGGGCTCACAATATAGTTCAGTAATATTTGCACCTATTCGGTTTAAAAGTTTAGGACCTACGATCCCAAAGCACCCATTTCCTCCATCGACCACAACCTTAACCGAACGGGAAATATTAACTGAACTACTAATATCTTGAATATAATCTTCCAAAATATTTGCATGGCTCAACTTACCCACTCCAAATTCAAATTCATTTAAATTGATAAGTCTTCGCAACTCCTGAATACGATCTCCGTACAAACTGTGCAGACCGTGACTGATTTTGAATCCGTTGAACTCTGGTGGGTTATGGCTTCCCGTGATCATCACTCCACCATCTGGTTTTAAATGATACAAAGAAAAATACGCCACCGGAGTTGGAACCAAGCCTATATCTATGACATCGCACCCGGTAGAATTCAATCCACGGATAAGGCTATCTCTGAACGGGATGGAACTGCTTCTCATGTCATACCCAACCGTAAGAGTTTTCCCCCCGTTTCTCCGAATATAGGTTCCTATACCTTTGCCAATTCGTTCTGTGGAATCTGGAGTCAAATCTTTATCCACTAAGCCGCGGATATCGTATTCTCTAAAAATCTGTGGATTGATAGTTTCCGTCATAATTTTTTCTTAAAAGTTTTTTGATGTTTATTGCGTTTAGCACTGAGTCCTATTTCTTATTTTTCTTTATTAATGTTTAGTAAGGGTTCTGAGCAAAGCCTCCATCCACTGTAAAATTCGAAGCAGTGATCCAACTTGACAAATCGGAAGCTAGAAAAAGAACCAAACCTGTAACATCGTCAGGAACTCCCATCCGTTTAAGTAATAATGTTTCAGCTGAGGAAGTCTGCATTTCATCAACTATACCCTGCAAGTCATTTCCTGACTTCTCAGCAATATTCTTAGCTTCATCATCCCAGGATTTTGACCAAACAGGTCCCGGAGAAACCGAATTAACCAATACTTTATCACTGGCAAGAGTGCGCGCTAGAGAAATAGTCAAGTTGCATAATCCTGCTTTCACTGCACTATAATGAGGGAATACATCTCCAGGGCGACTTGCTGCAATGGATGTTATATTGATAATCCTTGGCGATACTGATTGCTTTAAGGACGAGCTAAACAACCGACACGCCCTTACGGCTGACATAAGATTTACGTCAAACACTTCTTGCCAATCTTCATCGCTAAGATCAAAAAATCCCGCCAGTTTCTGAATCGACCCTACATTGTTGATAAGAATATCAACCCCTCCCATTGCGGAGATAGCTTTATTATGAAACGTTTGGATGTCATCTGATTGAGAAAAATCAGCCGAATAAAAAAAATGCCCTGTCCCAGAAATCTCACTTTCGATGGCACTAAGTCGTTCTCTATTGCGTGCAGACCCAGCAACAAGTGCTCCTGCCTCACCAAAGGCCAAAGCTAAGCTCCTCCCTATACCTTCACTAACACCTGTAATGACTACTTTGCGATTTTTTAAATTTATATCCATGCTAGAATTCTTCTCTTTTTAAAACATCAACTACTTTTCCATGTTGGATTCATGGCAACTGAATTATTTCCAAATCTTTCATCGTCATCATCTCTGATCTGGCTTGTCCCAGCGATCGGGTTTCATGTTGTAAATATATTCCTGGGCGTCTTCATGGCATTCCAAAAAAAAACTCCAACCATTATTAGGGCACATGGCTTTTTGTATTTTGGAGTTCTTATTTGCCTGATTAACTTCCTTGCAATGAATCAAATACACGGAGAAAACACAATCTGGGACTACTTAGTTTTTGCCTACTTTATCACACTCGTACCTTTCAGCAAACGATGGGACCCTCTTATACACGCGTTCATTACCTTGGTCGGGTTAACACTTCTACCTGTCCTCATTATTCTACAAATGTGAAAATCAGAACCGAAGTAAAGGAGAGAAAAAATTCTCCACGATTTTTGTTGTTATCTTGGAGGTTTAGATAGAGGTGGCGAGAAGTTTAATCCTGGATTCCTGCTTTGATGGTAACAGGTCCAAAAACTTTAGTACGACATCCTAGCCTTTGGTGGGGTTCCAATCTATGAATTTTTTCAAAGAGAGTTTGCTCACTTACGTTTTCAAGTGGGGTAGGTTCTATAACGCATTTACCACAGATACCCATTCCCCGGCAGTTTAATAGAGTGTTAAGCCCTTTGTATAAGTCGACATCCTGAAACAAAGCAGATTTTCTTAAATTGGCACCATAGCCCAACTTATACTCTTTGGATTCACCTGTTTCTTCATTGGTTATAGTCACCCTGGGCATTTTTTTAAAACCTCGCTTACA
>JYMV01001999.1_pt1 | contig 11727 bp, 10 predicted proteins | sample 338911 | NCBI WGS metagenome assembly JYMV01 (sample SAMN03354496, study PRJNA234377) | hydrothermal vent metagenome | biome: Deep sea; feature: Hydrothermal plumes at the Eastern Lau Spreading Center, Western Pacific Ocean; material: Seawater | place: Tonga | collected 2009 | depth 2000 m m
AAATTAGACCATCTTGATCAAATATTGTCCAGAAATCATGATGGAAAAATGAAACATAGGTTGTAACTAGGAAAAATCCTATTGTGATTAAAATTGGATATTTATTAGATTTAAGAACTTCATATCTATTATGCGTTAAACTCATTTATTAAAAAACAATAAAATTATGATATATGTATCATGATGAATTTGTAATGAGTAACAGGTATGATTTCACATAATTTTCAATTCAAACTTCCAGTCTCAATATATTTTGGAAGAAATTCAATTGAAAAATTACCAGAAATTTGTAAAAGCATTGGTTCTCAAGCTTTACTTGTAACTTCAGAGGATATTTTGCATATAGCAGAAAAAATTTCAAATGTCTTAGATAATGCAAAAATAAACTATGAAAAATATTTTCTTGAATCACCAGAGCCTGATTGTGATTTGATTGATTCGTCCGCAAAAAAACTATCTGCAAAAAAATTTGATTTTATTATAGGAGTGGGTGGTGGAAGTGTTATAGACATGTCTAAATCGTTATCAATTGCATTAACCAACCCGGAACCAATTTGGGAATATGCAAATCTTTCATACCGTCCACCAAAAATTCTAACTGAAAAAACGATTCCAGTTATTGCAATTCCAACAACATCAGGAACAGGTTCAGAAGTAACACCATATGCAGTATTATCAAATATTAAAAAAAATCAAAAAGGAACAATACAACAATCTGAGATTTTTCCAAAGGCAGCATTTGTGTTTCCAGAATTTATGATATCAATGCCAAAGGAACTTACAGCATCTACGGGCATAGATGCTTTTGCACATGCATTAGAATCATATATGAATATTTCAAAACAATCACCAATATCGGAAATGCTTTCAATTGAAGCCATGAAGATAATTTTCTCATATCTGCCAAAAACAATTGAAGAGCCAAATAATATAGAAAATAGAAAACAAATGGCGTGGGCAAGTACATTATCTGGAATAAGTATAGCACATAGAGGAACAACTACAGCGCATGCGCAGAAGTTTTAGGAGGAATTATGAAAATTCCTCATTCATATGCTGTTGCAATATCTACATATCCGGTGTTAAAAGAAACATTACCTTACGCAGAAAAAGAATTAGCATTAATTTATGAACATGTTTTTTCCACAACAGATGGAGTTGAATATGAGAATGCAAAATTATTTGTTGATTCCGTATACAAATTAATCAAGAAATGTGGACTGAGTAGAAACTTGAATAATGATATTAGTAACTTACCAGAAAATTTAGATAATCAAGTACTTGAATATCTTAATAATTATAAATTTAGACCGCTAAAACAACATTGTGTAGAATTTTCAAATGGAAAATTATCAAAGATTATTACTGAAATAATTGGGACGTGATCAAATGCACAAATTATCTATGATTAAGGAGAAGATGGATTCATCATATGTAAAGCAATTTTCCATAGAACAATTACCTGAATTTTGTAATCAGATTAGGGAAAAGCTTATTGAAATAGTTTCTAGAACTGGAGGTCATATAGGAGTTAATCTAGGAGTCGTAGAATTAACAGTTGCATTGCATTATACGTTTGATTTTCCTGATGATTCTTTATTCTGGGATGTTGGTCATCAAATATATGTTCACAAGATGCTAACTGGTAGATTAAAAAAATTAGAAACAAATAGACAAAATGAAGGTTCACCTGGTTATTCATTTCATAAAGAAAGTATTTACGATAAAGTTACATCAAGTCATGCAGGTGCATCTCTTTCATTAGGTTTAGGTTCTGCAATTGGGAATCAAATTCTTAAAAATAATTTATACACTATTTCAGTAATAGGAGATGGTTCACTTGTAGAAGGTTCGTCTCAAGAAGCATTAAATCATATAGCAGTGGAGAACTGCAAAATGTTAATTATATTAAATGATAATGAAAGAGCAATCGAAGAGAATTTTGGAGGATTACACGAATATCTTAAAAAAAGACAGATTGGAGTAGAAAAACAAGAAACATATTTTTCATCTTTAGAAATTCCATATTATGGTCCGATAGATGGCCATAATGTAATTACATTAGTGAATGAACTTATTAGAATCAAAAGTAATTTGCGAAAGCCTACAATTCTTCATATTAAAACAATTAAAGGTGAAGGATTAGAAAATATGTTAAAAAATAGTCCTGTAAAGTTACATTGGAATTTTAAATTTGATCCATTTACAGGTGAAGATACAGAATCTCCTCGTTCAACAGGATATGCAAAATTTTCAGGAGATGCAATTGAAAAAATTCTATTAGAAGATCCTAAGGCTGTTTTAATTACTCCAGCAGTTCAATCTTCAACAGGAATTGTAAATGCTTTTAAGAAATTTCCTGACAGATGCTATGATGTTTCTCTTGCGGAACAACATGCTATTACATTAGGAGCAGGATTTGCTCTTCAGGGAATCAAACCAATTGTTTGTTATGAATCCACATTTATGCAATTAGTGTTTGATCAAATTCATCATGACGTGTGCATAAATAATCTGCCAGTTTTGATAATTGCAGGTAGGTCTGGTCATACTGGATTAGACCATGTTACACATCACGGTTTACATGATTTAACATATCTTAGATGTATACCTAATCTAAGAATTATCTATCCAGCAACTCATAACGAATTAACTTCCGTAATTATTCAAGAATTTAGGAATCTTAAAAAACCAACAATAATTCTTTATCCCAAGGCAGACATACTTGACGATCCTAATGAACCATTTATCATTGATAATGATGATCTAAAAAAATCACAAAATTCAACTGGTCTAATTTTAAGCGTAGGAACTCAAAATAAGAATGGATTAGAAGTTAAGCATGCATTAGAAAAACAATCAATAATATTCGATCATATCGCGGTAACTAATATTGCGCCATTTTCTGACAAACTAGCTGATTTTATGACTAAATATGATTATATTATAACAATGGAAGAAGGAATAATTACTGGCGGTTTTGCTAGTTTAATATCTGAAAATCTGATTCAAAGAAGTTCATACCCAAAAACTCTACAAATTGGATTGCCTAAAAAGTTCATTGAACATGGGACGCGAGATTATATTTATCAAAAATATAATATGGATTCCAACTCAATCCTAAAGAAAATCAAAGAAGTTTGGCCAGAATTAGGAGTAATATGAAAACATTATCTGCAGTTTTAACAAAACCAAAAACATTTGAACTAGTTGAACTAGATTTACCAGATTTAAAAAAAGACCAAGTTCTACTCAAGGTTATTTCTTGTGGAATATGCTCTACTGAACATGATGCATACTTTGGAAAACTAATTGGTTCACCAGGAGTTTCTTTTAGATATAAAAAATACCCTGCATTATTAGGGCATGAAGTAGTGGGTCATGTTATAGAAGTAGGTTCTGATGTAAACCAATTCAAAATAGATGACTGTGTAACTGGATTAACATACAGTGGTTGTGGTTTTTCAGAATACTTCATAGAAAACGTAGACATGCTTGTAAAAATTGACACATCAGATCTTAAACAACAAATAGTTTCGCTAGGAGAACCATTAATGGCAACATGTAATATAATTAATCAAATAGGAGTTAATTCTGGAGACACAATTGTAATTATTGGAGATGGATATATGAGTCAGTTGTTATTATCCGGCTTATCTAGATATCCCTTAAAACATCTTGTAGTTGTTGGACATCATGACTCAAGACTTGAAATGGCATTAAAATTTGGTGCTACATCAGTAATCAATTCTAAGAATTCGGATGCATGGAAAAAATTAATGGAATTGACTAACAATGTGGGTTTTGATGTCTCAGTTGAATATGCTGGTAATGCAGATTCATTAAGACTTGCAGCAAGTGTTTGTAAAGCAAAAAAACGGGCTAAGTTAGTATTAGCGGCAAGTTATTCTGAAAAAATGGAATTTTCTATTGCAAACTATTTACAAAATAGAGCCCCAATTATTATTCCAGGATATCCAAATCAATCAGATAATAAAATTAGAGATTTGGAACAAGGCATGCTTGGATTACAAAAAGGAATTTTTCCTATGGAAAAATTAATCACTCATAGATACAAATTAGAAGATATACAGCAAGGATTTGAAGATAGCATAAATAGAACGGAAGGCTATATCAAAGGCATAATCACTCCTAATTAATTAAATAATATAATTACTCGAACAATAAAATTATTCAACAATAAATTTTATTTCGTTTACAGATTTTTCAGCATTAGATATTGCGTTAGAATAGTTTTCTCCTTGACAAATAATAGTTCCAGCTCTATCAACATGACCAGCTATTTTTGGCTGTACTGAACCAATATCATGAAAAATCTCTAATATTTTTACAAAATGTTTTGATTTCACCTTTTCGATACCTTGAATATTTTTTATTAATCCGTGTTTAGGAAAAAAATAACGCACAGCAAGAAATTTCTTATGTTTTGGTGAAACTAATGACGAATCGAATCCAATTCCTAAAGATAGTTTAATTACTGCAGAAACAAGATCTGTTCCATAAGCCATAGGAATATGATGAGTTGCAAGATAATTTCCACTTAATCTAGCTGCTAATTCAATTATCATTGGTTCATCATTTGATAAAACAATATCTGCTTTAACAGTACCAAAATCTATGTTTAGAGATTTTGATGCTTTTTTAATAAGGCTGGATATTTTTTTTAGAATTTTTCCTTCGTATTTTGAAGGGATAACACCACCATCTTCAATGATATGAGGTTTAGTTTGAGCCAGATTTTCATAGTTTCTATCAGCAAATGCAATTGGATAAAATTTTTTTTTAATGAAAATTCCTTCAACACTTAATTGATCACCAGTAACGTATTCCTCTAACATCAATTCCTTATTATCTGATATTTCAAAAACAAAATTCCAAGCCCAGTTCAGGTCAACAGACTTGTCAAGATATAAAACACCTCTACCACCTCTACCGTCACTGGGTTTAAGAATTAATGGAAAAGTTTTCTTTGAAACTAATTTGAGAAAGTCTTTTTTATTCCCTAAAATTTCTGATTTTGGTGTGGGTACTCTATGTTTAACAAATTGATTTTTCATTAGGATTTTATTTGAGGCGTATCTAGCTGACTGAAGCGATATTCCTGGTAAACTCAGAGCATTTGCTACAAGTGCCACAGTAAATGGGACATCATTTGCAATTGTCATTACTCCATTAATGGGATTTTTTTTTGAAAATTCCAACACTGTTTCTAATGTATGATTTGCATCTCTAGTACTACAGATCAATTTTTTATCTGCAAACTCAAATGCAGGGGCTTTTGGATTCCTATCTGTACTAACTACAAACAATCCCATTTTTTTAGCAATTTGATAAGCTGGAATTTGTTCTCTTCCAGCACCTATTATCAATAAAGTTTTTTTCATTTTAAATCGACGGTTTCACTAAATTCAACTAAACAATAAACCACCATTTACATTAAATGTTTGACCAGTAATGTATGATGATTCATTTGATGCAAGAAATACAGTCAAATCTGCAACTTCTTTGGTTGTTCCAGGACGTTTAAGAAGAGTGTTTTCTAAAATTTTTTTTCCTTGTTTTGTTTTTATCATTTTGTCTCCCATTTCAGTTACAATTAGCCCTGGAGCGATATTGTTATTCGTTATATTGTATGGAGCACCAAATCTAGCAAAACAATGTCCAAGAGCTATCAACCCAGCTTTTGAAACCGCATAGTGTACAGTTCTTGGTCCACCGTATTGACCACTTGTAGAAGAAATGTTGATTATTCTACCGTATCTCTGCTTCTTCATAATTGGAAAGATTGCTTGTGATAACATGAATGAACCTTTAAGATTCGTATTCAACACGAGATCCCAATCTTTCTCGGTTATCTTATCAAAATCAGTTGGTTTGTTTATTCCAGCGTTATTAACCAATATGTCAAGCCTACCATATTTTTTCAAAATTTGTTTTACTACATGTGTAACACTTGCTCTACTCGATATATCCAATTTAACTACAAGTGAATCATTAAGATTTTGTGCTATTTTTTTTGCCAACATAGAATTTTTTTTATAAGTAACTACCACAGATGCACCTTCTCTGGAAAATGTTTCAGCTATAGATTTTCCTATACCCCTACTAGAACCTGTAACTAGCGCTATCTTTCCCTCCAATTTCATTATTCGCTCTCAGTTGATTGTAATAAAAAACATTTGGAAGGATTAAGATGATATAGATATTAGTAAAAAAAATCTATTTTAGAAAATGAACATATCCCAAGACATTCTAAGAGACTTGAACTTATCAGCTAATTCTATCAGAAATGATGTTTTAGACATGTTAAAATTTGCAGGTTCTGGACATCTTGGCGGATCGTTTTCTGCTGCAGAAATCCTCTCTGTACTTTTTAACCATGAATTAAAAATTGATGCATCAAACCCAAATTGGTCTGAAAGGGATCGTTTTGTTTTATCTAAGGGACACAGTAATCCTGGATTATACGCAATTTTATGCCAAAAAGGATTTTTCTCAAAAGACGAATATCAAAAATTGAGAAAAATTAATGGGGTTTTACAAGGTCATCCTGAACGCATAACACCTGGTATTGAATATATTGCTGGTTTTTTAGGTCAAGGATTATCTGCAGGTTGTGGCATGGCGTTAGGTTTTAAACGAGAAAAAAAGCAAAACCGCGTTTTTGTTTTGATTGGAGATGGTGATAATTTAGAAGGTCAAACTTGGGAAGCAGCTCGCTTTGCTGTGCAGAATAAACTTGATAATCTTACTGCAATTTTTGATTACAATAATATTCTTAGTGATGATATAACTGATAATGTTCTTTCAATTAAGGATCCAGAAAAACAATGGGCATCATTTGGTTGGAATGTCATAATTATTGACGGACATGACATAGTTCAGATTTTAAAGGCGTTAGAGGCATCAAAGAAATGTAAAGATTTACCAACAATGATTATAGCATATACACGAAAAGGACATGGAATTAGCATATGGGATGATACTGCAAAATCTCATGGTAGTTGGGGTCCATCAGATGAAGATTACTCAAAAGGGAAAAAAGAACTAGAAATTAATAGACAGGAAATTTCTGTAATGAATTTTAAAGATTCAGAAATTAAATTTCTAGAACCCATGATTAAATTAAAAAGCGATAGAGAAGAAAACTCTATTGTAAAACCTGAAAGCAATGACTTTCCTAATTACATGTTTAAACTAGGTGAAAAAATTTCACTTAGAAATGCATTTGGTATGGCTGCAGCTAATCTTGCAAAAACATACAAAAATTTTGATTTGTTTGATGCTGATGTAAAAAGTGGAACCATGGCTGTTAGTTTTGAAAAACATTTTCCAAATAGATTCATTCAATGTGGAATTGTAGAACAAAATATGGTTTCTGCAGCTGCTGGTTATCATTTAGCCACTGGAAGAATTCCTGTTGTTACAACTTATGCAGTCTTTACTTCATTACTGGCCGCCGCTCAATTTAGGAATGGTGTTGCAATACAAAAATTACCATTAATAATTGCCTCTAGCCATGTAGGAATAGATACTGGTCCTGATGGCCCTACGCATCATGCAATTGAAGATTTGGGCATATTTTCAACATATCCAGGAGTACAAGTTCTTAGCCCATGCGATGCCAACAAACTTGAAGCGGTTCTAGAAGCGGCTATAATTAGTGGAAAACCAACATACATGCGTACCGGAAGAAGTCCAGTACCGGTAATACATCCTCCAGAAACAAAATATGAAATTGGTAAAGATGAAGTTTTGTATGATGGTAGTGATGTTTCGATTTTTGCCACAGGAATTATGGTTCACCGAGCAATTAAAGCAAAGGAGTTATTAAAAAAAGAAAACATCAGTGCAGAGATTATTGACATTACTTCAATAAAACCATTAGATAAAGAAACAATTCTAAAATCAGTTAAAAAAACAAATTGTGCTGTAACTGCAGAAGATCATTACGTTAGAAATGGGATGGGTTCAGGAATTTCTCAACTTATTGGAAAAGAATATCCTGTTTTGACATATAATATAGGCGTAGTATGCTGAATCGGGAAATCCAGAAGACCTTGCAACGAAATATGGACTACAACCAATGAATATTGTAGATACCGCTATGCAAATTGTTCAGAATAAATAAAAATTAGAAAATACCAGTTAATTTTTTTTACAAACATAAAGAAAAGCATCTCTAGCGTAATTTACAAATTGTAAGAAGATTTGTATTTGTAAACTCTTTTTATTGAATTTTTAAAGTAATAAAACACATATAGCGATTTATTGTAGAGCACATAATGCAAAAAGCAGATGTTATCTTAGTTCAGCCTAAATCTGGCTTTCTTGATTATGCAAGTAAACGATTGCCGTTAGGTATCATGTCAATAGCTGGTGTACTTAGAGAACATGGTTTTAATGTAAAAATTATTGATCAAAGAATAAACCCTAGAGGTTGGAAACGTGAATTACAACATTTTGCGTCGCAAAATCCTTTGTTTGTTGGAATTTCTACAATGACTGGAACACAAATTCATCATGCATTAAAAGCAGCTTCGGTAGTAAGAGCAGTAGATCCTAAAGTCCCTTTAGTTTGGGGAGGAGTTCACCCATCTCTTACGGCTTTGCAAACAGTACAACACCCATCTGTCGATGTTTGTGTGGTTGGTGAAGGCGAACTTACTTCACTTGATTTAGCAAATACTTACAAAAAAGGAAAACCTGTTGATGATGTTTTATCCATATGCTATAAAAAACCTGATGGCTCTGTAAGGATGAACGATCTACGAAAGCCATTAGATCTTAATGATCTCCCACCAATGCCTTACGATTTAATTGATTTTGATAAATATGCTTCAATTGATTTTTCAGGCACCTTTGAAAGATCAGTTTCATTTGAGAGTAGTAGAGGATGTCCGTGGCGTTGCGGATTTTGTTACATTCCAGCAGAATCATTCTATGATAGTAAATGGAAGGTTTTTTCTCCAGAGACTGTTGTAGAAAGAATTAGAACGCTGGTGGACAAATACAAAGTAAAATCAGTTTATTTTACAGACGATGAAATGGCAATAGACACTGTAAGATTTGAAAAAATTGTAGATGGCCTACTAGAAGCCGATTTAGATATAAGCTGGGGTACTCAGGGAATACGAATTGATACAATGGAACGTATCATGAAAAACCATACTAATTTACTAGATAAAATGTATAAATCAGGAAATAAACAGATTGAGGTTGGTTTAGAATCAGGTTCTGAGCGAGTTTTGAAATTAATTCAAAAGGATCTTACGAAAGCTAAAATGGATGATATCATTAAAAAATTAACAGCGTTCAGAGAAGGAAAACAAATTTCTGTAAAATATAATTTAATGGGAGGATTTCCAACAGAAACTAGAGCTGAGCTAGAAGAAACGTTATTGTGGGCTGAACAATTAACGAAAGCAAATGCACACGTACTTTTCAATATTTTTGCACCATACCCCGGCACACCTTTGTATCCGCTTGCAGTACAATCAGGCTTCAGAGAGCCACCGAATTTAGAAAGTTGGGGCGACTTTACGTTGTTTGATTGGTTCCATCACCATCCATCATGGTTAGACAAAGGAACTATAGATTATCTAACCAGCATCTCTTTTGCACTACTTTTCAACAACAAATCGTTTGGAATTAAAATTACAAACCGTGCTACCAGATATGCCTTCCAAGTATATAGTCCGATTGCCAAATTTAGATTAAAACACAGATTCTTCAAATTCTTTTTTGAAAAGAAGATTACTGATCTTCTTGATATGAATTCTGATTTTTAATAATTTAAAATAAAATGCCGTATTTTGGTCGTGCAAAAACCCTTGTATAATTTTCATCTAAAGCTTCTATATTTCGAATAATTTGGAATTTATTATTCTTTAATTTAATATTATACTGAGTAAACATCATAATTGCGTCAACTTCACTGTTAACGTTTTCAGATAATAAAGGATAACGATATTTTTTATCAAAGATCTGTATCAAGAAGCTATTTTTTTTCTTTTTTATTACTAATCGCATACTACCATGAATAGTATCTATTTCAATTTCTTGTTTTGAATGAGTAAGTTTAGAATTTTTTAGTTCAGTGATGCAATTTTCACAAAAACAATCAATCCCAAAATTTGATACTGTGTCCAATTTTTCAGCATTTATGGACATTTTTTGGCACCAACATGTCTTTTCATCACCATAACAAGAAAAAGAATTTCCGCAAAGCTCACAATGTTTTGTCAACATTTTAACTTACAATTCTATATTGATTTTTTGAATTTATAAATGGTTAAAAACTATTGTGAAAATCATTCCAACAATTATCGTATAACATTGAATTATTGAACGTGAAAATCAGTCATTATGATATATTTTATACACCATCGTACCTCTACTAGATTTGTAAATTAATTCAAAGTTATCTGGAATTTCTGGATTGTTAGGATCTTCAAGTTTATTCAGAAACTCGTGGTGATTTTCATTTGGAGGATAAATCAAATAATCTGGAAGTTGGTAGAATTTACTATACCTATCCATTGGCCAACTTGTGTGGTATGAATAATCAGACCAATATTTATTCCAATTTTCCCTTGTAATGTAATTCTCTATAGTATCATTTTCTGGACCTTCGACCCAAGTGAAAAATATTCTATTACTGTCTAAATATGCAGCGTAAACAAAATCTGTACCAACATAACTATCTTTAATCCCAGGTTCTTTTGATAACACACTAGCTATTTCTTCCATTTCCATGCCTATTTTCTCAAACGGTTCATTTTGAATTATTCTTTCATATTCATCGTTAATACTGACAAAAAATTCTCCTGTAGACCAGACTCTTAATGTGACGTATGAATAAGCAAAATTAGATGATAAAATTAACAAAAATAAAAATATTAAGGGCGCATTACGTCTAATATTTTTTAGGTACTTGCTTTTGTTTACGGAATTTTTTAATCCGTGAATTTCAGGTGTTACTTTAACAAAAAATATTGCGCTCAATGTTGCAATTAAAATCCAAACAGGGGCGAAGTGTATAGGACCACGTATTGGTATTATTGCCATCCCAATTAAGAAAAGTAGTGATAATAGTAACAAAGGCTTGAAATTATTTTCAATATTTTTAAAATTTAAAATACCGATTACAATTATGGGCATTATAATAATAGCAAAAAAATGATCTTGAAAACTTCCCAGCAGAAAAACTAATGCAGTAGTGATTCCAGCCGTAGACATTACTGCGATTAGTGTCTTTTTTGAAGCCGATACTTTTAACGAGTAGATCAATCCGCCTAATACTGGTATGGCTCCTAAAATAGGAATTACAGGAATTAACGAGGCGCTAACTTTGTTTTCAAAGCCAAAAAGATTGTTTGGAATACCGTATAGTAAATTATAAAAATAATTTTTCAAATACAAATCTGTATCAACAAGAGCTCCTGCTAACAATCCATTCCCAGCTTGATTAAGTACTGCTTCTTGCCATTCGGGCGTTAAATAATGGCTACGCATACCAACATAACCGTTCTGATCAACTTGATCCAAAAAACTTCCATGAGTAGAATAATTATAAAATGGAATTGGACTGAAAGCCAATAAAAAAAATGTGATTAGCAAAGAGGCGTGCCATACATTAGTACGAATGGCAAGAAGCAGTACTTAATCAAGCTGGGAATGGATTGTTAGCAGGAGCTCTTGTTG
>JYMV01023694.1_pt1 | contig 11726 bp, 12 predicted proteins | sample 338911 | NCBI WGS metagenome assembly JYMV01 (sample SAMN03354496, study PRJNA234377) | hydrothermal vent metagenome | biome: Deep sea; feature: Hydrothermal plumes at the Eastern Lau Spreading Center, Western Pacific Ocean; material: Seawater | place: Tonga | collected 2009 | depth 2000 m m
CGTATCTCCCTACATAGCGGTCCGGTATATCGTTTTACAGATCCGATGATTCAAAAAATCAACTTCTCTGGATCACACGTAAATCGAGCGGCTCGAATTGAGCCTATCACGCCCCCAGGGCAGGTCTATGCCAGCGAGCACTTTGCGGCGTTAATCGTGGCATCCAACGTTGTTGAAATCACTTGTGACTACGTAGGGACGCTTCCATTAGCAAAAGGGTACGGCACATTTCCAATGTACCATGTTCGACGAAGCCACGAGCCAGAATAAGTGGTAATTCTTTATCCGGTGGGATTCGATTCTAAATCTTCAAAAGCAAGGTTTGGCTTGGCTTAATTTCCCTGATCTGATTGTATCTGCCCTACGGAGTACATACTATTCGATTATAAGGCAGTAAGCCTATGACACAAATCAGAATAAACCAGCCCACACCAACCTAAAGTCTAGTTCAAACTAGTGTAGATGGGTTGTCTAGCTTTCGGGTTTTCGCTGGAAGGGAGCAATGTGTTACGCTGTCTTGGAAGCTGTTCTTTTGCGCTGGAAAATTATCCGACGCTTTATATGTACCGCCGTAGCGGTCTCGTGACTCGTGGGGGTAAAGAGCTGGCAGTAATTGGTTCAATCAAATCGGGCGCATAGCACCCAAAGTGGAGGCTCGCTGTGTCAGCCGGATCCTTAGGGAAGGCTCTATCTCAAGAGCGACACTTGTCGATGTATACCTCGACCTCATTGTTGTCGATAACAGTTGCAAGGCTTGGAAGATCAGTAGCTTTCACGTCTGGTTGCAGATCCAGTCCCACGGCAGTGACATTGATGGGGCTGAACTGATGCTGGTTGTTAACGTCGTTGCCGACACCAATTTCCCTTGAATCTAACCAAAGCATCTTTACATTATTAATTTATATCTGGTGCCTCATTGTAGTTTCAACTGCCACCATGTAGTCGCTAACTTACCCCTGCTCGAAACATTCAATGAATCTACATCTCCTCCAAATCCCTCGTAAAGTATGGTTTTCTCTCCTAAATCCATAATTCTAAAATCATCAAAGTAAGCTTCCGTCGGATTTTTACCCGTATTTTGGTTATTACGCAGGAAAATGCTATTGAATGTAGGATTATCCTTGCTCTCTGCTACTTCCTGCCAATTTTTTCCATTATTGGAAGAGAGATAAAAAATTGTTTTTTTGCCAGTAAATTTGAGCCTGAATCCAATCCAACCTTCGATTCTTGCCACTTGGGTATCCAATCTGTTGACTCCACCAATCCGAGCAACATAATTTGCTTGATTGTTAAACTGCACCCCAATCGAATTCTGCATGGTATTACCAAATGTAAGCCAGATCGGTTTCATTGCAGGACTGTCAAGAAACCAGCCTTCGAGGATTCCCTCGGTCTTCTCTCCGAAGACTGTTTGCACCATCCTAGAGGTTGGATTTTTATCCTCCGTTACATCGAATAGCAATGAGTGTTTTCCCGTTCTCGCCTCCTTTTTGGATATGGACAGAAAATTGGTGTCTTTAGTCCATTTGAATTTCCCTGTTTCGAATGCAGTGGCATTTAATATCGCTATCACACCCAGACCGAGTGTTAAGACAAGAATAGTCCGATTTCTCATATTAAACCTTATATGATGTTAGTACTCAACGGTTAACCATTATCATTATGATATTATCTAGTTGCTATATGTAGCACGTAGACCGGTTTCAGTACCCTTGCAAATTAGCAATGTTTTGTAGTTTTCTCGATTACTCAATTGATAGGACGAGCCAATATTTGTTTTATACTCCAGTACAACAAACTGACTCTTGACCGAATAAAAAATCATAAGTCAGTATGAAAACGAGTCATTTCTCTTGGAGTTCTCAAGCCATTACCTTCTTATCCCATTGTGGGACGACGTCTATTCCCCTCCTCTAAAAGATTTGAAAAATGTTATTACCATGTAAATATGTATATAGTGCGTTTCATCGCAATTCCAAGTATACTCCAGAATCCAGCCATTATAAACTGACCCAGTATCAAACCGCAGAAAAACGGTCTTGCCCTTTCAAGAATTCTGAATCCGCCGGAGCGCAATATCATGTACTTCAACAGCCAACTCATAAAAATGGAGGACCAGCAGACGTTCATCGAGAAACTGCTGGATATGGCATACCCAGCAGGATGAAGGGTCCACCAGATAAACCTCATGCGAAGGAACATCAGGACGAGAGTTATTACGAAGCCAGCAGCAATAGACATAATAGCTATAGGATCGAAGGTATGCGGGTATACCAACTGCGATTCTAGGCGCCTGTACGACCACGCAGCGAACCTCATGACCATACTGCCCTGATATTTGTAGGATACGTGAAGATAGACCCAGAAGAAAACGGGAACACCTATAACGAGCGCCACCACCATAGCGCGAAAAAGTCGCTTGGGGTCCATACCTGTTTGAGAAGCAATTTTGAATCCCTCAGCCGGATGGGGCATAGGATGAGATCTATAGGTCCTGTTAAAGAAATGGTATAGTGAGAAAATAGTAAGCGAACGTGTTCCTAGCGTTCTCGTTCCTAAGGCCTCAGCCATAATCTGGTCGGGGCCGGTCGCATGAAAATCATGCACTGGCGTTCCTAGCTCTGCCCTAAGTTTGGCTATGGTCAGCGCAAAGGCATAATAAAATATAAAAAAGGCCACTGCCACCCAGGGAGCCATACCCGCAGACCAAGAGAAGAAGAGGAGGAAAGCTCCGCCTGCTATGAGACCTAGAATGGCGTTCCCATATTTCATGGGCTCGTCGGAATCATAAGACCTAGACCGTCCCTCAAACAAACTCTTCACCAACTTCTTAAAATGGTGCCTACTCAGCCACAAGGAGATAACAGCTATACCCATAACTGCTCCGAATGTCTGCTGGTTCAGGAACGCAATATTGTGTGACGTGACGGAAGCCATGGCCTTGGTACCTATGACTGAGAATAAGATCCGCTGAGCTTTCCAGAACAAGTAGAAGAACCAGCATGAGAACGATAAGTCTAGGGGCATAAAGAATGACAGCCCCACTATGCTGGGTATCATACCCACTGGCGTCCAACCTATGGCACTCCAAGGCTCATTGTGAAAATACGTCCCGATGTTGTGATAATTTGGAAGTATCCTCAGGTGGGGAATTACCGGATATATCATGTGAAGCCCGTTGATGAGAGCGATCCCGCCGGATATCGCTATGCCTATCCATGTTAAATGATTCCTGAAGATCGAGAATCTCTCTCTCGTCATCTCAAGGGGAAGTTGTATGATGGGAAACGACAGCTTGGACTGCTCTACCCAGCTTTTCCTCATTATCACATTTACACAGAGCATGACAAAGACTAGTGCAAAGACAAAAGATGACCAGACGAGGGCAGGCTTGAGCCACGCGTAGATGTACTTTGGATTGTAGAATGACGAATCACCATTGTAGTAGGGCTCTAGCACAGATTGATCCCTCACTGAAAGCCATTCAGGAATGTAGCGATGGAATAGGTTCTCCCATTCATTCTCGGGTGTTGCAAATCCAAAGGCATGCTCCATGACGCAGGGCAGTATCTGCATCATGTCCATGCCACCTACTGTTGTGGTGAAACATAGTATCACATGGATAGTCAGCAGTTCTCCCTGACTGAGGGTCCCTTTCCGAAAGAACCTGCGCAGCAGGGAATTGATGAACACCAGAACGGACATGATGAACACCACGTTGTAAAGCAAAGCGAAGCTGATAGGAACTGACTGGTAGTGGTAGGGTTCTTTGGCGATAATGATCCAGTACAAGTTCACGGGCATTATCAAAATCCCGATAATTACAGCACGTATAGTAACATACCTAGATCTCTCCGCTCTTGACAACAGAGGTGCCTCCTAATATGGTATGGAATGCCAATTGTACGAATCGACGTATTCAATTCTCATCTCCAACCACGGTCTTGACAGTACATCTGGCTCATTGTACTATGAGAACCATATTAATATCTATCGCACTTAGGTAAGAAGATGAACCTGTTTCAAAAATTGGATATTGTCCTTGGCTTTTGGATGTCCTTTTTGACCCGAATAAGTCTTGCAAATGAAGGACAAGGTTCATCCATAAAAGGCAATGAGATCGTTGCCACTCGACCGTTGAACCCTACTTTGCTACAATCAACGGCCAGTCGAATTGAGCCAACGATGGAGATAATTAATAATCGGATTGCCACTGGCAAATAATCAGCTTGGGCATTGACTTGGAGGAAACGATGAATTCGGTTCTTAAAACGCACCAGTTTCCCCAACAGGGGAAGATTGCGGGCAATTTTGTACAAATGAACCCAGTTAGGTAAATGCCATTGGAAAAATTGTGCCAACACTGTACGACAAATGGTTAAGTTGCCTGGTATCTAGCCACCATTAGTTACATAGATTTGGTTAACTTTATTATGTCAGATGCCGCGAGCAACCTTTTAATTTCATTTCATTCCGAAGTGATAAGCAGCTAGAAATCTAATAAGGATCATTAGTCATCTTCCGTGGAGAGTCCAATCTGGAAGATATATCCATGGATATTCGAACTAAAAGGCAAAGATAAAATGTTGACGCAACAACAACTTAAAACACCAATACAAATTGGGCTCATTGGATGTGGTGGGATTTCGCAAAAGGCTCATCTCCCAGCACTCGAAATTCTAGCTCCTATGGGCTTAGTACAGATTTCGGCCATCGCCGACCCCCTCGAAGCTAATCTAAGTGCGATTGGTGATCGGATTCACCTTTCTAGTGAGCGCCGTCATAGAAATTACCGAGATATGTTGGCCGCGGGTGGATTAGATCTGGTCATCGTGGCGACCCCACATCATTTGCATATGGAGCACACGGTTGAAGCGTTGTCGGCTCAGGTGGTGGTGATCTCTGAGAAACCAATGGCGACCAGCTTGGAGGAAGCCGACCAGATTTTAGAATTGACCGACCGCAATCAGGTACTTTATACTGTGGTGCATAATTTTCTGTTTTCGGCCAGTTCACAAGAAGCTATGCGACTGTTGGCAGAAGATCTAGGGGATCGTGTTTTTGGTAGATCCAAGTCTTTGTTCGCCAAGTCGACGGATACTGTTAATCAGGACTTCTGGCGAAATCGCAAGGATGCAGGTGGTGGGTGTCTAGCCGATACCTGCTACCACGAGATATATCTGTTGGAGAGTATGATTGGCAGTCCAGTGCAGTATGTAGAAGGTCGCGTCCAAACCAAATTCTTCGACTTTGACGTAGATGATGTGGCCTTATTGTTGCTAGAACACAAAAATGGAGCGGTTTCAACTGTGATGACATCTTGGGGAGCATCCAGTGGGGCTGGCGATCAGAGTAACATTTGTGAAGTCCACACGCAGGAGGATGGGTTGAGGTTAGTCCAACGGGGTCGATCGCTGTACCGTTTTCACCGTTCCAACCGGCAGTGGCAGGAGATTCAGGTAGAGGATCCCGACTATATGGCACCCAAAGCCAAAATTTTTGCTGGGCACACCGGCTATTTCATGCAAACCTTTCGGGCATTGGCTAACGGAACCGAAATTCCGATCACATGGAAGCAGGCCCGACAAAATCTGGCCATTATTGAAGGTGCTAGACGTGCTAGTGCTGAGCGAAAGGCTATTGACTTAAGGGATCTATAATCAATTTCACCCAAATCGACGGAGTGAACAAATTAGACATCTTCCCCAAATAAATGCTGGTCTTAATTGGATTCTGAAAGTATAGACTTAAATGGATGTACCAAAGGAGAACCAGTGCAGTTGAAGAAATTGCCGTTAAATCATCATCTTGTATAACTGTTACGGGAATTAATTCCCGTAAAACCGGAGTTTGTAATTTTTTCCGTTGATATACGATGCCTTAACAAAAGGCGGATGTTCTGCGGTTAAGACTACCGTTTTTAAACATTATCCTAACATTTTGGGATGTTAACCTTACTTAACCATTAAATAATAAATTAGGAGAAGAAATTCAATGAAAATCTTGGTACTTAGTTTGTTAGGTTTGTTTTTAGTGTTTTGTGGTTTAGCCCAAGCCATCGATGAATCTTTAGTATTGTATTTTTCCTTTGATGAAGGACAGGGAAACAATGCCAAAGACGGATCTCTGGCCAAAAACCATGGCAAATATATTGGGAAACCAAAATGGGTGAACGGAAAACCAGGTAAAGCCGTCAGCTATGAGGGGGCCGGTGCCTTCGAAATTCAACATCACAACAGTTTAAATGCGCTTAAAGGAAAAGGACACACAGTTAGTTATTGGCTTAACTGGGATGGTCAAGGGGCTGGCTGGTCGCCATTTATCTCCAAAACAATTGGAGAGAACGATAATTTCCACACCTGGGTTGGAAAAGATGGTATATGGGACTACGAAAACAAGCCGAGTGGTCAAACACATGCAGTCACAAAAATCCCCTTAGATGGGAATTGGATTCACCTGACGGTGACACACGATGGGGAAAAAACCGTTTCTTTTTATATCAACGGTAAGCTTGACAAGGCCACGAACCCTTTGCCAACAGCAATTGGAAATGATATTAATGTTCTCGTGGGTGATGATGGAAAAGGAAACAAAGGTGCTGGAATTCTGGATGAGCTATCGATTTTCAATCGCGCACTGACGGCAGAAGAAGCAAAGACCATTTATGAAGATGGCATGGAATCTTTTCTAGCTGTGGCATCTACTGATAAGTTAACTACAACTTGGGGAAATATCAAGCGTGGAGCAATAAGAGGAATTTTTGTCAATTAGCTGTCATTTAAACACTAAGAACCTGTTTGGAAGAAATTAGAGACGTGTCAATAGGAGTTGAATCATGGCTATAGAGATCATGTTTTCGGGATGCAGGCTTTTGCGTTCATAATCTAGGCTCAATCGTCGATACCATGCAGACCAAGCAAAAGTTCGCTGCACAACCACCGTTTAAGTAAGACCCAGAGGCATTGACCTTTCGGCTGAATGGCTATTTCCAATTAGCATTGAAACAGATTCAGCACCCAAGTTTCCAAATCACCGAGGTAGCCGCCGTCAGCCCGCAAGCGTTGAATGGTATCACACCAGAAGCCAACTAACTCTAATAGTTGATAGGCCGCCTGATTATCGGGCATCTTAGCATCCGTTACCTAGACAGCAAGTGGAATTCCCATAGTGTTCACCACTAGATGTCTTTTGTGGCTTTCAATCTTTTGTAGCCATCAGTTTCTCAACTCTCAGCCAGAGCGGCGGTTTTGACCAATTGGCTGTCAATAATAGCTCTGGGTTGAGCTTGTCGACCCGCTTGCTGACGAAGTTGTTGGTGTAGGGCACGATGAATTAGAAACCACTTTTCTTCTTAGCACCATTTGCGGTAGTGGCAGTAGACACTTTGCCAAGTCGCGAGATCTTTGGGTAGCATGCGCCATTGGCAACCAGTGGTAACCAGGTAGCAGATGGCCTTGAGAATTAGTCGTTGATTCCATTGACGCAGATGGGCTCCTTGTAAGTCAGAACTTGATAGACAGGGCTGTAGGTATTGCCATTGTTGACTCAGGCTTTTTTTATCTATGAGTGTCACATGTAACTTCTTACTATTTCAACCCCTTCTTTTTCCCAAACAGGTTCTAATACATAATCTCGTTACCCAGTAGACGGTAGTTCTGAAAGCTGGGCTGTGTTCACTTCAATATCAGTATCTTGCGAGTTTCTGTATAGTCATTAGTTTACATTTGATAGTTGATAGAGTAAGTACTCTAGCCACAGCTTCATTAGTACTTACTTTATCACAAACTGAACTGAATCATGAATAGACGAATCTCACGAATTTTGGTTAAAATTAAAATCCTTCGGTTCATTCGTGATAATTTTAAGAAATTTAAGTTGTTAGAAGAAAGCTAAAAAGGAAACAAGTATGAGACCTTACATTGATTGTCACAATCATATAGGAAGAACAATTAACCGTGTGCCTCCAGTTGGTCAAAACACGGCTATGTGTCTGGCGCGGTTTGCTGAAACAAACATCTATTCTGCTATCTCCATGCCGACAGCAGTAGGAAGCCCTATTACAAGAGGAGTAGAGGATATCCGTGACCAAAACGAGGTCATTGCACGGGCATGCAAGGATTTTCCCGATCAATTCCCAATCGGGTTGGCGCTGATTGAGCCACGCTTCGGAAAACGAGGATTGGAGGAAACAGATAAAGCGATTAGCGAACTCGGATTGGTCGGGATTGTGGGCATCCGCCTGTCAGGGAAGATTCAATCCCATTTGTGGAAATAGCAGCCGCCAGACAGGGACTATGCAATTTACACCTTTGGGACGGATTAATGGGGGAAATTGCCCAGATGTTCCCTGATACCCAGTTCATTGTACACGCCAGCACCTATGCTACTGAGAACTTCTCACAACTAGATAACATTTGGTTTGAAGTAGTACAGTATCCGGATGGTCGTGACTCTAAGTGGGATTTCAATTCACTGGCCAATAAGGTAAATAAAGAACGGATTATCTTTGGTGCGGATCTTCCATATTACGATTATCGGTTTCTACAGAAAATTATCGAAGAATCAGATTGCAGCGATGACTTAAAGGATCGAATCGCCTACCGGAATACCATTGCACTTATCCGGCATTATAGTCCCAACTGGAAGTTACCGGAAGAACCAGTAAAAGCACCACGTTTATATACTTCTAAGGAACTTTGGTCACATAATCCCCAATTACCAGACCGTTTAACAGTCTACGCCTAAATTCCATTGGGTGTTGGAAAGATGGGCAATATCCGACTACGATTTGCCGTCATTGTGTGTGACCAGAAGATCCCCGTCCAGAAACCTAATAATGCTCGACCTGCCGAGATACGTCAATGATTTGGCCGATTGAAAATTAATTTGATTAAACTGCATAGATGAACCCCTCATAGCAAATCGATTCCGGTCCTGATGACATACTAGTACATACGGTGGTCAACCTTACCAATGCCGGCACATAAGTTTCTGTTACCGCGGAGTGTTTGATTCCGATACAGGTTGGGCAAACTACCCATTTTACCCGGGCTACAGTGCTGCTGGGGAAATCGCTGTAGTAGGAGATGTAAGATTGCAACATGAAAGTCATAAACAGTTACTACATTTTCAGCAGCTTGGCATCCAATATCACCAAACACTGCACAACCGCAAATGCGCCTATTCTGCGATTTAAGCGTTTCTTGAGGACTCCTGAGTGGGATCGTAATCGAGTTTGCCCATACAAGCGAACCTCGGAGCAAATAACCTATGCAACGCAAGGCTGATTTTCAGCGTTTTATAACAGTTTAGTAACAATTCACCTGATCGTTATCGGCATTTCCCACAGCCTCGATTTGACCGTTTGCCATCGCTGAAAAAGTGGGGGTACCCCTAGGTTACCTCCACTCTACAAACTGACAGCATCGCCAATCGTGTAGTTATAGCCGTCGGCATGCTGGATTACCTGGCAGTACCTGTAGTTGCTTGTTACCAGTTCAGATTTAGTCTTGATGCTGAAGCTGCCTCTGGCACGGACCGATGCCAATCGACCAATATGCGTACCTTGATATTTCCCTTTGGGTACCGCAGCTTTGACCATATCACCCGTTTGGAACCCATGTACTCGCTTGACGGTTTTCGGACTGGCAAATGTACCATCTTTCTTTTTGCGCCTGAATCCATATTTGTCGGTTTTACACATCTGGCGATTTCCGCGCCCCATCGCCTTAGTTTCTCACTTCGATTAATCGAAGATAGGTCAGGGCATCCAGATATTCCACTTGCCATTCTTTTCCCAAATGCGGCATGTTGCACAAGTACACATCAACCGGAGTGCAAAACGCGGTTTATTGCTTGTATTGAGTGATCCGGAGTGTACCAACAAATAATGAAAAAACAGTACATCTCCTCGGGATGGCCTCAACTCAATGGGCTCTCCCAGATCGAACCTTTGTTGCGGGTTCTTAAAATCTGACAGAATATTATACCGATCAGGGGACTGCATTGCCGCCTGACTGAGTTTCCGGTGTGACCATGGCCAGATCACAGTTCCACCACCTTGCGTAACACCAGAATCGAGATAGGTTAGGGAGGAAACACGGAATGATCCAGGAAAGACATTGAAAGGTCGATATCCACCGTCAACGTGCCCATTGAAATAATTCCAGTCACTCGAAACCGGAAAGACACTGCGTGTCCAGACTGCTTCTGGCTGTGGATTCTGACAGTGAAACGCACCTGGATTCTTCTGGGCCAACTGGTCTTGCACTTCGTAAAACGCGGGTGTACAACAAGCCAATAACGCCGGAGTTTGAAGACCGAAATGTTCAATCAAACCCAAGTTGACGTTTGTTGTCAACCCATCTGTTTCTTCTGGGAAAGGAGACCATGAAGTAGGATCATCCCGATTCATCCCAAGCGTAAACCACATTGCGGCTTCTGCATTGGCAATCGTCTCTTCTGAAATCAATCCTGACACCAGCACATACCCATCTAGACGATATTGAGCCAGTTGTTCCTGCGTAAGCATAGAGACCCCCTTAGCTAGATCCAATAACTCTTCTTTTCCCTTTATCGGTGGCTTTCCACTTCCATGATCTCCGACTAAGCTGTTTATCGATACCGGATGACTTAATGAAATGAACAAGATCTTCCTCAGAACAATTTAAATCATCTGCTATCTGATCAACGGCCCCGCTATACCGCATCATCTCAATAATAACTTCCCGATAACCTTCTAGACTGCTCAATAACAATTTCCTCATCTCAAGGCCATCCCCACAGTGACAGTTTTCATACAGGGAATATTCCCTGTATGGTTTCGAAATTGCCGTTTCTACTCATTTTCACCTGAAATTCCTGTCAGAATCAACTCGGCGGTAGCCATATTCGTTGCTAATGGGACATTATGAACATCACATATCCGCATTAACATTGAAATATCGGGATCGTGTGGATGCTTACCTAACGGATCACGAAAGAAAAAGACAGCCTTGACCCTATGGCAAGCGACTTCGGCTGCTATTTGGGCATCACCCCCCAATGGACCAGACAATACCTTTGTAATGCTAAGTCCAGCAGATTCAACATGACTAGCTGTTGTCCCCGTACCTATTAACTGGAATTGGCTTAATTGGTCGACATGGTTCTTAACAAAGGCGACCATGTCAGCCTTCTTACCATCATGGGCAATCAGTGCGATCATTTCAGTTTTTCTCCTTCCTAATCTGTCACCAAACCAAACTTCTTCATATACCCAATCCTAGTGCCTTTATCGGCATTTCCTGCAGCCACAGTTTTTGATACGGCTTGTGCTACATCAGCGTAAAGACGGAACCTGTGGAGTTATATTGCGGTGATTCAACAGGGAAAGGCCGTATAAACATCGGCACTTCCTCACGCCCAGTATTTTCACCTTACCCCAGAGCACACCTGATGAGCACAATTATAGGTCGTTTTTGATAAGCCCCCATGTGAGCGCAATTTTCCTTTGCGGAGAGACCTCCAGCACCTCAGACAGTCCCTGCTTTATGATGCGCTTGATCTCATCAACCGTCAGCGCCACATTAAAGATGGCAACCTCGTCAATCAGACCATTGAAATGCTGTTGGTAACCATCATTGCCAATCCATACCGGATTGTCTGTCACATCGATCTTTTTATCCGCAGTAGCCTTTCCAATTTCTTTCCCATCTTCAAAAACCTTCATCACAGAACCGTCATAG
>JYMV01002858.1_pt1 | contig 11725 bp, 5 predicted proteins | sample 338911 | NCBI WGS metagenome assembly JYMV01 (sample SAMN03354496, study PRJNA234377) | hydrothermal vent metagenome | biome: Deep sea; feature: Hydrothermal plumes at the Eastern Lau Spreading Center, Western Pacific Ocean; material: Seawater | place: Tonga | collected 2009 | depth 2000 m m
AACTAGAGCCTCAGCCGCGGTCTGATAACGATCATGGGGCTCTTTTTCCAACAGCTTTAAGACGAAGGAAGATAGCTCTTTCGGGAAGTCGTTAGACAGGTTAAGGGGAGGTACCGGTTGAGCCAAAATCTGGCCGAATATTCCGATGGTGTGCTCGGCTTCAAAAGGACATCGCCCGGCCAGCACCTCATAGATCATAGAGCCGAGACTGAAGAGGTCGGCTCGCCCGTCGAGAGGTCGAGTGGAAAGCTGTTCAGGAGAGAGATAGTGGACGGTTCCAACGACCGTCCCAGGGACGGTGAGTTGAGTGGAGTCGTCGCCGTACTGAGGCCGAGCCAGCCCGAAATCGAGAATTCGAGGCTCGTTGAGACCGTTGACCAGAACATTCTCCGGTTTCAGATCACGATGAACGATAGACTTGTCGTGGATATGGCTGAGAGCCTCCAGAAGACCCTCCACCACTCTGGCGAAAGCCTCCCTCTCACCTGACGTGGAGAGGTCTCTGAAACGGTCCCGAAAGTTGCGGCCGTCGATGAGGTCCATGGTGTAGTAGGGTCGGCCCTGAAAATGGCCGTAGACCAGAGCCTTCACCAAAAATCGGTGATCGCAGGCTGAGGCGAGTCGGAACTCTCGCTCGAAACGCAGCTTGTCGATAAGCGTGTCGGGGAGAGAAGAGCTTAGAAGCTTGAGCGCTTTGACCCCGCCGGAGTCGGGCGCTTCAACCTTATACACGACTCCGCACGCCCCCCGACCAACGACTTCGAGAACGCGATGACCATCAATGATCTCTGGCTCTTCCACCATTCTAACGCTTCCACAAACCGTCGTTTAACCCTGGCGTGTCACTATCGCCGCTGCCGCCGCCCGGTTGCTCACTTCAAGCTTGTCGAAGACCGCTTTAAGGTGCCGCTTGACAGTGTTGGTAGAAATGAACAGTTTATCGGCGATCTGCTGGTTAGTTAACCCCTCGGCGAGAAGATCCAGAACCTCGCGCTCGCGCTCTGTCAAAGACTCCAGAATCGATGGCTTTAAACAGCTGTCGACCAACTCTAGAAAAGATTGACGATCAAAGCTGTGCTTTTCGAAGAAGCCCTTCACGCCGTTCTCCTGAAAAGCTCGCTCCACCGTGTCCGGAGTTCCTGTCCCACTCACAACGACGGCCGGTGCTCCCACTTTCCGGGCGACCTGAAGAAGCTCCAAACCATCTTGATTTTCCGCATTAACGGAACTGGAGAGTTCCAGGTCGACGATGGTTATGTCGAAAGACCCTCGCTCTAAATGACCCCGAGCCTCAGCGAAACTGCTACAACTCACCACGGAAAGACCGCCCTCCTCCACAAGCTCCGTGAGAAGCTCCCTCCAGCCGGCATCGTCCTCCACGATCAAACCCTTTCCTCGTCGCGAACTCCGCTGAGGCGCGGCTCCGCTCACCGTTGCGATGGGAGGGGCCGACTTGGCTGCCTTGTTGAGGAGGTGACGAAACTCCGCCCGAGAGAAGCTCTCTTTTCTCAGACAGGTTTTTGCCTTACCTTCGGTTATCACGCTCACCGCTAACTCGACCGTGGCATACCCGGTGAGAAGGATCGACTGGCAATTTGGGTCTCGTCCCGCCAGTAACTCAAGCACCTCAAGACCCTCTTGATTGCGGTGATCGGTGCCCCCCAGAGACAGATCCACAACGGCAATCCGATGGGAGAATTCTTTCAGGGCTTTATCGGCCTCGTCGAGAGTGGAGGCCACGTTGACTTCAAAACCCTCGTCCTCCAAAATCTCCTTCAAGATCTCACGCCAGGAGTCGTCGTCGTCAACCAGTAGCGCTCTACCGACAATTTGAGAAGTCATGGAAGGGGAAACTCCAAAATAAATGTTGTGCCGGATCTTCCGTCCGACTCGAGGCTGATAGAACCACCACTTCGCTCCATAACCGTTCGCACCCACCACAGCCCGAAACCGAGATTGTGCGGTTTGCTACGATCTTTATTTAGCTGAAAGACGGCCCGTTGCCTTTCCAGTGGAATGCCCGGACCGTTATCGGCAACTTTGACTAACACGTAGTCATCCTGTCGTTCGCCCCAGACCCAGATACGACCCTTGCCGCTCAAAGCCCGGGAAGCGTTCTCCAAGAGGTTATGAAAAACCAGAGTGAAGCTTCTGACGTCTCCTTGAACCTGGGGCAACTCCAAATCTTCGGTAACCAAATCCTCAAGATGCAATTCCTTGATCGCTCGACGCAAACAGAGCTTCAGATCCACCATTCCGCTGGGCCGAGGGCGTAGGATGCTGAGATTCTGCCGAACGATCTCAAGAGCCCTTTGGGCGCTTGACTCAATCTCTTTGAGGTTACGAGCAAGATAGGGGGCCGACTCAACCTCCCGGGTGCACTTGGCCATGATTCCCTCCACCCGAACGGGAATGATCCCCACCTTGTTGTTTAGCTGATGCAACAAATTGGCCGACAGATCGCCCACTGCGGCGAAGGTTTCGGTGAGTGCCTGACGCTGTTGGGTGGCCGACAGTTCGTCGAGTCTGCGCTTGTTCTTTAGAGTCAGAACGGCGTGGTGAGCAAGACAGGAGAGCGCCTTTCTCTCCCATTCCGCAGGCTCCACAAGATAGGCGCAAAGTCGGCCCTGATCTTCGAGTTCGATCTCCAACTTTGTGCCTTCGGGAGAGCCCTGGCGCAAGACTCCGTCTTTGTACTCCAACTCGACACCGTTGGAGTTTAGAAGCAAACCGGTAAGCTCCACTATCCGCTGAAGAACCTCGTTGTAAGGCCGTTCCAGAACTCCCTCGGCCACCTCCAGAAGAGCGTCCAGCAGACGGGCCTGCTGAATGGCCACTACGGCTTGTCCGGCAAAGGCTTCCAGAAGCAACTGATCGCCGTGGGTGAAGGCTCCGACTTGAGGGCTTTCAAGATTCAGAACACCTTCCAACCGGTTGCCGTTTCCCAAAAGTGGAACGGCAAGCTCCGAGCGCATCTCAAGCTCAAGGTCGAGAGGCACATAGAACTCGCACCAGGGAGGCTTGCGAAGGTCGTCGATACGAAGTGAGGTGCGTTGGCTGGCAACCCGTCCGGTGATATGACGGCCGTCGACAGGAAGACCTTTGACCATGGGTCTATCCAGGTCCTCACCAGCCACGGCCGCTGTGACCAGTTGTTCTCTTGACGGATCGAGCAAACGGAAAATTCCGTATCGGGCGTCGGTCACTTCCAGTGCCGTGTGGAGAATAACCTCCAGAGTCGACTGCAGATCCAGAGGCGAATTCACGGCATTTCCCGCCTTGTTCAAACGCCTGAGTTCGCTTTCTTTGCGGCGTTGGCGGTCAGTTCTCTCCAACAGGTAGGTGACTTCTCGCTTCACAACACTGGCCAGAAGCGGCGGCACCTCGCCTTCCAAATGAAGGTATCCGAAGATGCGCCCTCTCCTGGTCAGAGGAATCCCCACATCGGCCCGCAACGAGGCTTGAAAAGTCGGGCTCAAGTCGTTAAAGATTTCAAGCACTCTCAGCAGAGCTTCATCGGAGTTCTGGCCGGAATCCAAAAGTGGTTCAATCTCCTGGACTTGTTCCAAGAATGTGTGGAGTAACTGACTCAATAGTGGGCCATTAGTCCCGAAACCACGGGTTCCTGGTCTCTATGCGTTGGGGAGCCTGATCTTCCAAACTCGCAACCCCCCCCTCCGCTCAGTCAACCTTGAAGGTCGAACCTCTCCGAGACCTAAATCCACCTCATGGCCACATTAGAATTTCCAACCGCCGAGCAGATCAAAGATCTGGTGGAAGCCACCAGAGCCGGCTTCAAGACAGGTAAAACCCTTTCCCTAGATTGGCGGAAAAAGCAGCTCCGAAGCATACTCCGCTTCTGCCGGGAGAAGCATTCTCAGATTCTTGAGGCTCTTGAAATCGATCTGGGCAAGTCCTCTTTTGAAGGGATGACATCCGAGGTGGTCTCGGTGGAGTGGGAGGCTCACTTTGCTCTCAAGCACTTGAGCCGTTGGGCGGCTCCAGAGAAGGTGCGGACACCCCTCCTACATCAACCGGGTCGAAGCTATATTCTCAAGGAACCCCTCGGCCTGGTTCTGATTATCGGTGCCTGGAACTACCCGGTTCAGCTGACCCTGGTTCCCTTAGTAGCCGCAATCGCTGCGGGAAACGCGGCCGTCCTCAAACCTTCTGAGGTCTCCCAGGCCACCAGCCGCCTTCTGGCCACGGAACTCCCCAAGTATCTCGATCCCAACGCCTTCACCGTCCTTCAGGGCGGGGCCGAGGAAACCACCGAAATCCTCAAACTCCCGTTCGACCACATCTTCTACACCGGCAATCCCCAGGTGGCGAGAATTGTTATGGAAGCGGCAGCTAAGAACCTTACTCCGGTCACGCTTGAGCTCGGCGGCAAGAGCCCTTGTCTTGTGGATGAGAGCGCCGATCTCGCCCTCACCGCGAAACGTTTGATTTGGGGCAAGTTCTTCAACTGTGGACAAACTTGTGTCGCTCCCGACTATCTTCTGGTTGAGAAAGCGGTGGCCGAGCCGCTGAAAGCTCAGATGCTTAAGACGGTGGAGAAGTTCTGGAGCGGCCATCCCGAAACCCATAGTGAATACGGCCGCATTGTCAACAGCCGGCACTTCGACCGAATTATGGGGCTTCTGGACAACTCGGGACAGGTCTTATGCGGCGGCAAAGGAGACAAGGCCAAACGCTATATCGCCCCCACCCTGATCGCCGACCCCCCTGAAACCTCGCCGCTCTTGAAGGAAGAGATCTTCGGCCCGATTTTGCCCATTCTCGAGGTGGATTCCATTTCGGAGGCCGTGAACTATGTCAACGACAGACCCAAACCTCTGGTCCTCTATCTCTTCTCCGAAAACCCGAAAACGCAGGAGTTTGTTCTCAACCATACCTCCAGCGGCGGCGTCGTCCTGAACCACTGCCTCCTCCACAATCTCTCCCCCGATCTCCCCTTCGGCGGTGTTGGTGAAAGCGGAATTGGAGCCTATCACGGCAAGGCCGGCTTCGAGGCCCTAAGCCATCGCAAGAGCGTGCTCAAGAAACCGTTCTACCTGGACAATCCGACCATCTATCCCCACCTAACCGGGCGTCTGACAAAACTCACCGAGCAGCTCATACAGATCTGGCGGAAAGTGAGAGCATGAGAAAGTCCGCACCGACCGCCGAGCACAAGCGACTTGAAGACTACCGAGAGCAGAAGAGCAATTGGAAACACTGGGGCCCATACCTTGCCGAGCGGGCCTGGGGAACAGTGCGGGAAGACTACAGCGCAAACGGCGACGCCTGGCACTACCTCTCCCACAAAGACGCCCGCTCCACCGCCTACCGATGGAATGAAGACGGTTTAGCCGGAATCTGTGACCGTAATCAGTACCTCTGCCTTTCCCTGGCCCTCTGGAACGGCAAAGATCCCATTCTCAAAGAACGTCTTTTCGGGCTCACCGGGCCTCAGGGAAATCATGGGGAAGACGTTAAGGAATACTACTTCTACCTCGACAGCACGCCCACTCACAGCTATATGAAGATGCTCTACAAGTATCCTCAGAGCGAGTTTCCTTACCAGGACTTGTTGACCGAAAACGCCCGGCTGACGAAAAGAGATTTCGAGTACGAACTTCTGGATACCGGCGTCTTCGATGAGAATCGCTACTTCGACGTTTTCATCGAGTTTGCGAAAGCGGCCCAGAACGACATCCTGCTCACCTACACCGTTCATAATCGCGGTCCAGAAACGGCCGGGCTACATCTTATCCCTACCCTCTGGTGCCGCAATACCTGGAGTTGGGGATATCCCAGCGGACCCATGTCCGACGTGCCTTATAAACCGGAGATGACCCTCACTGAAGAGGGCGCCATTTCCGTCTCTCACCCGGCCCTTGGCGACTATAAACTGTATGTGGAGAACGGCCCGGAAATACTCTTCACGGAAAACGAAACCACTGAGCCGGGCCGCTACGGCAAAGACGCCTTTCATCGCTATCTTGTCGAGGAAGACGAGAACGCGGTGAACCCGGAGAACAGGGGAACCAAGGCCTGCGCTGTCTTTCGCTTGGAGATAGAGCCTGGCCAGAGTCAGGAAGTCCGCTGTCGATTGGTCGATCGGTCCGTGAAGAGCCCTTTCAGGAACTTCAAGAAGACGTTCCAAACGAGAAAAACCGAAGCCGACGAGTTCTACAAAACCGTGGTCAACTCCAAACTCAACGAGGACGAACAGTTGGTCCAGCGCCAAGCTCTTGCGGGAATGCTGTGGACCAAACAACTCTACTATTACGACGTAGAACAGTGGCTCAGCGCCGACGGCGAACGCCTCCAACGTCGCCACGACCGCAACGCCCAGTGGAATCACCTGGCCAACTTCGACATCATCTCCATGCCCGACAAGTGGGAGTACCCCTGGTATGCCACCTGGGATCTCGCCTTTCACTGTCTGCCGCTTGCCATGGTGGATCTTCAATTTGCCAAACGCCAACTGGAGCTTGTCACCCGGGAGTGGTACATGCACCCCAACGGTCAGCTTCCCGCCTACGAGTGGAACTTCAACGACGTCAATCCTCCTACTCCCGCCTGGGGCGTATGGCGGCTCTATCAGATGGAAGAAGAGCTTACCGGCAAGAAGGATCGGGCTTTTCTGGAGGGTCTCTTCCATAAGCTTCTTCTCAATTTCACCTGGTGGGTCAATCGCAAAGACGAAACCGGTCGCAACATCTTTCAGGGCGGATTTCTCGGCCTCGACAACATCAGTGTCTTCGACCGGAGTTCCAGCCTGCCCGAGGGAGGGCGAATCGATCAGGCCGACGGAACCGCTTGGGTGGCCTCTTTTTGTCTCACTCTGCTCAAGATGGCCCTGGAACTTGCTAAAGAGAACCCCGTTTACGAGCATTCCGCCTCCAAGCTGTTCGAACATTTTCTTCGCATCGCCGAAGCGGTCAACGACGAAGATGATGTTTCCCTTTGGGACGAAAGAGACGGTTTCTATTACGATCGACTCTATCTTCCAGACGGGACCACCATACCTCTGAAAGTTCGTTCCATGGTGGGACTTCTGAGTCTCACCGTGGTGGAGACTTTGGATGAAGAGGTTTTTGAAAATCATCCCACCTTTGCCCGGCGGGTCGACTGGTTTCTCCATCACCGTCCCCACATTTCCAATCACACCGAGGTTATGCGCACCCAAGACGGCAAGAAGAGACGCCTACTGGCCTTTCTCTCCGACGACAAGTTGCGGCGACTCTTGGAATATCTGTTGGATGAGGCCGAGTTTTTGTCCGACTACGGCATACGCTCTCTCTCCCGCTATCACGAGTCTCAACCTTTCTCAGTACAGCTAGGACAGCGAAAGTTCAGCATCCACTACGAACCCGCAGAATCGACCTCTCGCATGTTCGGAGGAAACTCCAATTGGCGGGGTCCGGTCTGGTTCCCCATCAATTACCTTCTCATTGAATCGCTGCAAAAATTTCACCACTTTTACGGAGATGACTTCAAGGTGGAATTCCCCACCGGTTCCGGTCGTCTTCTCAATCTCGACCAGGTGGCCTCGGAACTCTCCCGCCGCCTGTGCGAACTCTTCTTGGAAGACAACTCCGGGCGCCGACCCGTTTATGGCGGGACGGATATCTTCCGGGAAGAGCACTGGAATAAACATATTCTCTTCTACGAGTACTTCCACGGCGACAACGGTGCGGGTCTGGGTGCCTCTCATCAAACCGGCTGGACGGGACTGGTGGCCAAACTCCTGCAGGATTGTCCCGGCAAAGCCGCCCGTCTTACCGAAGACCGCTCGGCCTGGCACAAGATGCTCCGTCTCAACCAATTCTGGAAAGACCGAAGCGACAACGCCTCTTCCAACTGTGTTCAGCAAGAGCTCTTGAAGATACTGTTGGAGAAAGGCACCACCTGTCTGACCCGTTCGGTACAGCCCCATTGGCCTCTCAACGCCGAGACCGCTTATGGTGCCATCCCCACGCCGCTTCGCCTCCACGCCGACCCCAGGTTTAACGGCAAAGGTATCACCATCGCCTTCATCGACTCCGACTTCTATCCTCACCCGGATCTGGTGGAGCCCCAGAATCGTATCAAAGCGCTGGTCGACACCACCAAAAGCTCCACCAAGACCTATCGGTTTGAGGCCGATGAGACCCCCCGCTGGCCGGGCTGGGACAAAAGAAAAGCCTCTCAATGGCATGGCATGATGACCTCCACATGTGCTGCCGGAAACGGGCACCTCTCGGAAGGTTTCTATCGAGGGCTCGCCTCGGATTCCCAGGTGGTCCTCATCCGAACCGTCAACGGGCAGGGGCGTATCACCGACGCCGCCATTCAACGGGCTCTCGATTGGGTGGAAACAAATCATGAAGAGTTCGGCATCAACATCGTTAATCTCTCAGTGTCTGCCGACGCCGTTCCCGAGCTTACCGAGAACCCCATCGACAACACCATCAACCGACTGGTTCAAAAAGGTGTTGTGGTCACTGCGGCTGCCGGAAACGAGGGGGTTCGTCGACTCAATCCACCCGCCACCTCACCATCTGCTCTCACTGTGGGCGGAATCGACGATAAGAACACCTTCGACCGCAAACAGATCGAACTGTGGCACAGCAACTTCGGCTCAGGCGGGGGAGGTGTTCATAAGCCGGAGATCGTGGCCCCTAGCCTCTGGGTGGTTTCTAGTATTATGCCCGGAAGTCAGGTGGAAGAAGAGGCCCAGGAACTTTTTCAGGACCCCGATGCCAACCAGGAACGTATACGTGAACTGAAGCTGGTCAGCCCCTATTACAAACATGTGGACGGCACCAGCTTCGCGGCCCCTATCGTTGCCAGTGCCTGCGCTTGTATTATGGAAGCCTGTCCGGGCATCGCTCCCCATAGCATTCGGGAGGCCCTCATCAAAACAGCCCAGACGGTGAAAGACGCCGACACGGCCCGCCAGGGACACGGGGTCGTTCGTCCTGGTCTGGCTCTAGCCTATGCTGTGGATCATTTTCATCAACATAAAACCCATGTGGTGGCAACCCCTCAGCTTGAGAACGGGCGCGTCACCTTCTTCTACCACGATCATTCTGCCGGAGTAGTGGAAGTGGCTGGGAGTTGGGACCGATGGAAGCACAAGCTTGAAATGGAGAATGTGGAGCCGGGCATCTGGAAACTCGACATCAAGCGTCCCCGGTCGGGAACCCACTACTACAAGTTCATCCTCAATCGAAGTCAATGGGTGGACGACCCCGCCAACCCTCTGAAAGAGCCGGATCATGTGGGCGGATTCAACAGTGTGTTGAAGGTGTAACTACCTCTGTATCAAGAAACGCCACCTATGAGCCATCCTACTAAGACCAGAACGAAACCCAATCAACTTGCAAGCTGGAAAGCCCTGGAGGAACACAAAAGGGAGCTCGACTCCACTAACCTCAAGCAGCTCTTCAGCATCGACCCCGACCGCTTTCAACGCTTCAAGCGGTCCCACGAAAACGTGCTGGTCGACTTCTCGAAAAACCTCATCACCGACAAGACTCTGGAGCTTCTCTTCCAACTGGCCGAAGATTGCCAGGTCAAAACCTTCATCGAGAAGATGTTCAAGGGCGAGAAAATCAACATCACCGAAGACCGAGCCGTTCTTCATGTGGCCTTGAGAAATCGCTCCAACCGCCCCATTGAAGTGGACGGCCAGGACGTTATGCCCGAGGTCAACGCTGTTCTCCAAAAGATGCGCACCTTCGCCGAAGCGGTTCGCAGTGGAGAGAAGAAAGGCTTCACCGGCAAAGTCTTTACCGATGTGGTCAACATCGGAATCGGCGGCTCGGATCTCGGTCCGGTGATGGTCACCGAAGCTCTCAAGCCGTGGTGGAAGGAAGGTCTGAAACCTCACTATGTCTCCAATATCGACGGCACCCATGTCAGTGAGGTTCTGAAGTCCCTTGACCCGGAGACAACCCTCTTTTGCGTGGCCTCCAAGACCTTCACCACCCAGGAAACCATCACCAACGCTAAAACGGCGCGGGAATGGCTCCTAAAAGCGCTGGGAGACAAAAAAGCTGTCGCCTCACACTTCGTGGCCCTCTCTACCAACGCCAAAGAAGTGGAAGAATTCGGCATCGACACCAACAACATGTTCGAATTTTGGGACTGGGTGGGAGGCCGCTACTCCCTGTGGTCGGCCATCGGCCTTTCCATCGCCATCGTCATCGGCCCCGACGCCTTCGAAGAACTCCTGGCCGGTGCCCACAGCGTGGACGAACACTTCAGAACGGCTGCCTTCTCGGAGAACATCCCCGTTCTCATGGCTCTCATCGGCGTCTGGTATCACAACTTTCACGGAGCCGAAAGCCACGCCATTCTCCCCTACGATCAATACCTCCACCGCTTTCCCGCCTACTTCCAACAAGGCGACATGGAAAGTAACGGCAAGGGCGTTGACCGCGACGGCCGGCCCATCAACAACTACACTACCGGTCCCATCATCTGGGGTGAGCCGGGAACCAACGGACAGCACGCATTCTATCAGTTGATTCATCAAGGCACCCGATTCGTTCCCTGTGATTTCATCGCGCCGGTGTTTTCCAACAACCCCATCGGTGATCATCACGACATTCTCCTGGCCAACTTCTTTGCCCAGACCGAGGCTCTTATGGTGGGTCGCGGCCCCGAAGACGTCAGAGCCGAACTGGAGGCCTCCGGGCAGGACTACAATGAAGACCTGGTGACCCACAAGACCTTCACCGGTAACCGCCCCACCACGTCGTTCTTGGTGGAGCGAGTCGACCCCAGAACCCTTGGGCAACTGGTCGCGCTCTACGAGCATAAGATCTTCGTTCAGGGAATTATTTGGAACATTAACAGTTTTGACCAGTGGGGCGTCGAATTGGGAAAAAAACTCGCCAAGACCATTTTGTCAGAACTTCAAGCCGACGGTCAGGTTTCGTCTCATGACTCCTCCACCAACGGACTGATCAATCATTATAAGAGCAAACGAAAGGACAACTAATGAGTAAGAATTTTTACGATCAACTGGCTAGCATGACGGTGATCGTGGCCGACACCGGCGATATCAATTCCATCGAGAAATTTCGCCCCCAGGACGCCACCACCAACCCTTCCCTCATCACCAAAGCGTCTCAGATGCCTGAGTACGCCGAGGTGGTTGAGGCTGCCCTCAAAACCTCTAAGGAAGAAGTGGGAGACGATGTGGACAAGGTTGTGGCCCGCGCCATCGACCGATTGGCAGTAGAATTCGGCCGCCGCATTCTCAAGCTGATCGACGGTCGGGTTTCCACCGAAGTGGACGCTCGCCTCTCCTACGACACCGAAGCCACCATCGCAAAAGCTCGCGAACTCATCGGCTTTTATGAGAAGGTCGGTATCTCCCGCGACCGCGTTCTGATCAAGATCGCCTCCACCTGGGAAGGCATCCGCGCCGCAGAGCAACTGGAGAAAGAGGGCATTCACTGCAACCTCACCTTGCTCTTCGGACTGCACCAGGCCATCGCGTGTGCCGAAGCCAAGGTGACCCTCATCTCTCCCTTTGTGGGCCGAATTCTCGACTGGTACAAAAAAGAGACCGGCCGCGACAGCTACCCCTCTCATGAAGACCCAGGCGTCCTCTCCGTCACCGAAATCTACAACTGCTTCAAAAAGTTCGGCTACAAAACCGAAGTCATGGGCGCAAGCTTCCGAAACTCCGGTGAGATCAAAGAGTTAGCCGGCTGCGACCTCCTCACCATCTCCC
>JYMV01003668.1_pt1 | contig 11724 bp, 11 predicted proteins | sample 338911 | NCBI WGS metagenome assembly JYMV01 (sample SAMN03354496, study PRJNA234377) | hydrothermal vent metagenome | biome: Deep sea; feature: Hydrothermal plumes at the Eastern Lau Spreading Center, Western Pacific Ocean; material: Seawater | place: Tonga | collected 2009 | depth 2000 m m
AAGGAAAACGTATGGACATAGCGAAACTGAACGAAATGGTAATGCCTAAAGCGCGTATATTATTTTGTGAGAAGTATTTAGAAAAGTATGATATCGTTTATGCATTTCGAGCAGCATATCCGGATGTAAATGTGGCTAATGGTAACTATTATCCTAAAGCACGAAGATTGTTGAAACGTCGAGATGTTCAGACTTATCTGGAACATAGACGAGCAGACATGCAGGAGATAATGTGTCTCGATGCAAATAGAATTACTCAAGAACTTGCCGCCGTAGCCTTCGCAGACATAACGGATGTGATGCATGACATTACGAATGTTAAAGATTTTGATGAAATGACTCCTGCAGCTAAGAAAGCTATTAAGAAAATAGTAGTCAAGGACGTTGAGACTAAGTTTGGTACTAATCGGACCGTGACGATTGAAATGCATGACAAGTTACGTGCAATTGGTGATCTCATGAAAAGTTTAGGAATTGGTCCAGGTGATGCACAAGTTATTAATGGTGACGTTTCGGTTACTAATAACGTCGTTCAGATTAATGCTCAGGATCTTACTACAGGACAATTAAAACAATTAGTGTCGGATGGTAAAATTAGTGTTGAAGAGCTGAGTCCTGATACTGATGACATCGTAATTGAAGATGGGGATTTCTCGTGAATACTGTTCCGGTAAGTGTCGATTTGCGCCAGGCACGATTAGAATTAGCCAGGCGTTCGTTTTGGGAATATTTGAAACTAAAAGACCCTGAGTTTTATAAACCACACCGTTGGCACCTCGAAGAATTTGCTAATATCCTGCAGAGATTTTGGGAAAAGAAGTTGACGACTCCCTGCGGCAAGACAGCTAAGATGCTAATTATTAATCTCCCCCCTCGTATGGGTAAAAGTTACACACTGACTAATTTTTGTGCGTGGGTTCTGGGGAAAAGTAAGCATGAGAAACATCTGCGTATGGAGCGGATTATTACGATCTCGTATAATGATGATATGGCTACGGATTTTTCTAGGTTCTGTCGTGACAATATTTCTCAGGAAAAAAATCGTGCTAGTGATATTGTGTTTGGTGACATCTTCCAAGATGAGTTCGGCGATCCCGTGTCGATTGGTAAAGGCGATGGTGCTGCGAAGAAGTGGGCCCTCAAAGGAGAATTTTTTAACTACCTGGGCGCCGGGTTTAAAGGCCAGATCACTGGTAAAGGTGCGACTCTGGGCATAATTGATGACCCGGTTAAGAACAGAGAAGAAGCTTACAATGAGAATACTCTTGAATACATTTGGCAGTTTTATAAAAACACATTTAGATCGAGGATAGAAAATGGCGGACTTCAAATTATCAATCACACAAGATGGAGAAACGAAGACCTGGCGGGGCGTCTTATCGAAAAATATGGAGACGAAATTTACATTCATAAAAGATGCATCATGGAAAACGAAACACGTGGACGAGTTGCAATCAAGGATGATGCCGGGAATGTCCTTCGACACGAAGAAAAGACTGTGGGCGGGAAATTGTTATGTAAAGATCTCTGCGACTTAGAAAACTTCATGGACCTGCAGGAAGCAATCGATGAGGATATTTTCCGGGCCAATTATTTCCAGGAACCATTAGACCTGCAGGGTTGTCTGTACAAAAATTTTGCAACATATAAAGCTGGCATGGTTCTACCGGAGGGTCGGATATGCAATTACACAGATACTGCTGACCAGGGTAAAGATGATTTGTGCAGTATTATTTATAAAGAAGTTGGCCGGCAAGCTTTTGTACTCGATGTATATTTTACTAAGGATGGTATGGACATTACTGAGGAGGAGACCGCACGATTTCTGCATTTTAATAATGTGGCGTGGGCGAAGGTTGAATCTAATAGTGGTGGTCGCGGGTTCGCACGTTCAGTGGAAAGACTTCTAAAGACGGTATATAATAACCATAAATGCGTTATCTCCTGGTTTCATCAAAATAAAAATAAGGAAGCACGGATCTTGACACAATCCGCATGGTTACAGAAGAATCTTGTTTTTCCCGATAACTGGGCTAAACGTTGGCCACGATATTATAAAGCAATGAAAGGTTATCAGAAAAACGGAGAGAACACTCATGATGATGCACCCGATGGGTCAACAGGAGTATGCGAACAATTTCAACCGACAGGTGGGATGCCTACCTTCAACCCAACAAAAAAACTCGTTAACCGAAAAAGGTTTAGAAGATGGCAATAACTAGCTCAAGAATCACCACTAAACATCCTAACTTAAGTAGATTTCAAATTAAGTGGGAAAGGTGCCGGACAGCAATCGCTGGCCAGGACGAAATTAAAGATGGTGGTTTTAAATATCTGCCACCTGTTAATCCTACAGATCGAGAAGATGGTGAAGATTACGCGATCTACCTGGAAAATGCTGAATGGTATAACGCCGTCGGTCTAACGTACGATGCCTTCGTTGGAATGATATTCCGGAAGGATCCGCAAATTGGTGACTTTACTTCTGATGAAATCGAGAGCAACCCACTGTTAAATAATGTCAACCTGGAGGGTGACGATATCATGACTTTTATTCGCGATGCTGTGAATGAAGAGTTGGTGGTGGGCCGGATCGGTTTCTTGAATGACTACCCGACAGTTGGTGAACTTGGGGAATTGACGATCAATGAGGCTGCAGAGCAAAACATTCGTCCCTTCGTAAAACAGTATATTGCCGAATCCATAATTAATTGGAAGTACAGAACTATTCGCGGGGTACGGAAAACTATATCTGTAGTTCTGACTGAACAAGTCGAGCGTCCACAGCTTGATGAAGCTAGTGATCTGTTTGATCATGACACGGTTACTCAATATCGTGCCCTAGTAATAATTAATGGTATATATTCTCAGATTGTTTTCGACGAAAATTTAAGTGAAGTCAGTAGAATCCCTATTGTTGTGAAGGGTGACTCGTTGACAGAGATCCCCTTTACCGTAGTTAATCCAAATAGCATTGGCCTGGAATTAGAGAAGCCGCCGCTATACGACATGGTCCACACCAACATTAAACATTATCAGGCATCCGGTGCGTTGGGCGCCAGTCTACACTTATTCGCCAGATCAACACCTTTCTTCAAAGTGCCGATAGAAGCATATGATCGTTTCATTGCGCAGGACATGGAATTTGGTTCGACGCGCTCGATTGTTATTCCGACTAGCGGTGAGAGTGGTGAGGCTGATGCTAAGTTTATGGAACCTGCAGGATCTATTCAACCTATTGTTGATCAGCAATTACGTCTGGAAGAGCGTATGGCCGCGCAAGGTGCGCGAATGCTTTCCACGCCAAAGGCCGGCGTTGAGTCCACCGACACGGTACGACTCGACATGATGGGTGAGTTAAGTATATTGTCCGCCATGGCCAAAAATATGTCAGAAGGCCTGTCACAGGTTCTTACTCGACTATTGGGTACTGATATCAAAGTCGTACTAAATAGCGACTTCCTGACTATGCCTATCGATGCCGGTTTAATTTCATCATTGCTGATGAGCGTTCAAGCTGGTCGTATCTCTGAAGCGCAGTTCACTGATGCGTTGATCCGCGGCGAAGCAATTAAGGAGGAGAAGAAGATAATTTCAGATGTGAATTTTACTGCTTCACCTGACGCAGAAGCCATGGGAGTTCCTGCCGCAAACGGTGAGCTCTCCGGACGCGAAGAGAACACCCGGAACGCTGAGCCACTTAGCGCCCCGAATGGCGAGGAGAACCGCTAACAAACGCACTTACAAAAATGTAACTTTGCCGGAAATGTGATAATGTTCACGTTCCGGTTTTTTTGTGTTTAGTGCAAAAAAGGTGCACACATAACGTGTTGAGTGGCAAGGGGGTGCACCTGGAATGCAGAAAAGCACCCCCCTTTTTGGACCATAAATAGATTTCCAATCGCCAAGCACGAGACCTGACATCCTGGATGTTCCGGTATTTTAGGCGTTTTGTGCTTAGAACATAGGTGTATATTACGTAAAGCGTTGACTACCAAGGGCGTGCACCTGTTATATATAAAAAGGTACCATTAAAGTACTTTTCGGATTCGAGGGTACTATAGTGTCGTGCGCGCGCGTTAATATATATATCATTTCAGCATTTTATAATTTGAGTAGTTTGCATTGTTGGTCGAAATGGAGTAAATATAATAAGACACAAAACATAAAAACAGAACAGGAAATATACATATGAGTTACTTGAAGTGGCTTCAAGACACACGATTAATGGCGCCAGAAGGTGAAGGCGATGCATCCGCAGGATCAGTAACAGCAGCAGCTCCATTAGCACCTCCCGCCGCAGCACCGCCGGCAACTCCCGAATTCACTACCGAACAAAAAGCCTACATGGATACGCTGGTTAACACCGCTGTCACCCGGGCCGTTTCGGAAACGAACACTCAACGGGATGTCCAGGAAAAAGGATTGTTGAAAAATAAAGACGAGATTCTGACCCAAAAGAAGATCCTCCAAAAGCAACTCGAAGATAACAAACTCGCTCAGCAAATGGTCGACGGCGATGTCGAAGGCGCCCGCTCAGAAATCAAAGCTTCCCTAGAAGCTGACTACACCGCGAAGGTTGCAGAATTGCAGACTAAACTTGACAATAACGTTTTAGCAGGCGATAATGATTATACAGACCGCGTATTGGATACGTATCTGAATGACTTAAGGGTTAAGTCAACGTATCAAACTGATTTAAAAGCCAGTTTGAAGCACAGATCAACGATTGTAAGAGCAGAAGACGGCACGAAATCCCTTTTGATCGATGGGAAACCTGCCACTGAACACTTTACGTCTTGGTCAAACTCGGAAGTAGCAAAAGACTATGTAGTAGCACCCTCAAGTTCTGGTGGCGGAGGACAGGGATCAGGTGGTACTGGTGGTGGAGATGCAAATTTCGAGAAATTAAATAGTCTCACCGGCATAGCTCAACTTGATTATGCCTACGAGATGAAGAAAAACCAAAAATAAACTTAACTCGGAGTCATAAAGATGCCACAAACTCTTTTCGAGGTAGCACGTTGGGACAGGTTAGATCCTATCTCCCAGGTTGCAAACCTACAAGTAGCCCGCGCTTCTATGATCTTCAGTGTTCTACCGTTCATCACAAAAACAGATTTCACATTCAGTGAGACCTTTTCGCGTGAAGAAGCAGTCAGTACTTTTCGTGCATTAAACGAAGAAGTCACCGCTGGTACGCAGGACACTGGTGAGATGAACTTCTCAGTCGCAATTCAGGCTGACAAGATCATTGCAGATCGCCAAATGTTGAAAGTGAAAGGTCGCGGAGCCTGGAATAAACAACTGCAGGAAAAACTTTTCGGTTTGTCTGCTACTTTCAATGAATCGTTCTTCAAGGGCGACCAACTCGTTAACCCAAAAGCTTTCAATGGTCTACAAACTATTGTTGAGCGTTATCTCCCAGCTTCACAGACTATCAACGGCGGTACTGCCGGCGGCGATGCTCTGTCTTTGGCACTGCTCGACGCAGCCATCGCTGAAGTTAGAGGCGACGACGTCGTACTGTTAATGTCTAGAGCCATGGCTCTTAAGTTCAGTGCTTCAGGTCGTAACTCTGCCGTAGCAGGTTTCGTTAATTATACGACTGATAGCCTTGGCCGTAGAATTACTCGATATAACGATATTCCTATCGTTCCTATCATCGGCCGCTACAACCGGGATGACATCCTACCTTTCACTGAGCCTGCACCCAATGGTGCTCAACTCCAGACTACTTCTATCTATATCGCCCGCATGGGTGCAGAAGGAGTATATGGTGCTCAGACTCAAGCAATTGAAGTCGGAGAGGAAAAGATTACTGGTTCAGTTAACATTGAAGCAGATCTGGAATGGGTATCTGGCGTTGGTCTTGGCCATCCGCTTAGCGTTGCTCGTTTTAACGGAATTACAGACGCTCCATTCGTTTCGTAATTAAGAATTAAAACTGTAATTTTAAGAGGATAATATCATGGCTGAAAAAGCTAACATTCAAGCATTCTTTTTTGATGCACTACAAGTCTTCGCAGACAACGGAACTAACCTTACCGCTACTGGCGTTTTAGGTACTTTTGTTGATCTAAAAGGCGTCGGTTACGCCGGTGGTAGTGTAGTTGTTGACGTTTCTGCAATTGACTTTGGTGATGCAAATGAGACTTACGATCTCGTTGTTGAACTTGGTCTTAATGATGCAGGCTACGTTGAATTCGCTTCGTTCCCACTGCTCGCAGTCGGACGGGTGTTTCTTCCTGTAACGAATCAGAGAACTACCATGTTTGATAGCATGCGTCTTTCACTGACTCTTGCCGGCACGACTCCTGATATAACTTTAGGTGCCTTCCTGACGGACAAAGTCCCGATGGCTGATAGCTAAGATTATATGATCGAATAGCGTCCCTGCCACCATAGGGGCGCTACATCGTTTATATAAACACCATAAGGAAAACCAAATGCAACAAGTAAAAATTCTCGATAACGACGGGAAAGTCAAACTCGATAAAAGAGGACGCGAAGTATTTTGCTATTCTCTCGATGCCAATGAAGCGATCCGTCAAGGCGCTTATGTCGTCGCGGAGTCTCATATCGGCAAGGTCGAGCGGACAGGTAGAGAGTTCACTGTCATCACTGCAGTTCGTCCCAAAACGACTGCCGACAAACGTAAAGAGACTGTAGCTCGTAAAAAGGCTGCTGAGAAAGACCTGGCAGCTGCTGAGGCGACTTTACGTTCTGAGGAGGTCTTAGACTTGGCACCGAAGTATGAAGAGCCTCCAGTGTCCAATCTGAGTATCAAAGATCCAATAGATGAACCTGTTGACGTCATCGAAGAGGTTCCAGAAGTTGTTGAAACTCCCGCTCCAATAAAAGTAGCACCAGCACCTAAAAAGAAAGCTTCATCACCCAGAAGGAAATAAATCATGGCCATAGTTCGCACGTTTAATCATCGTCAACCACGAAAGTTTGGCGCGAGTCCAGGTGCGGATGCGGCCGAGATAAATCACCTTCTGTCACGGGAGAGTATCAATCTTTTCGACACATTCCGTTTGCAGCTCGATACAGAAAATGTCGGCACTAGTAATGACAATCAATTCACACTACCTTTACGATCCGGCGAAACATACAATTTTATTGCGACAATCGATGGAGTTGATCAACCGGCGCACATCACAGACGTATCACCGACCTACACTTTCACTAATGCTGGGCTAAATGTTATCGAGATCCGTGGTGCGGATGTTGACGAAACGTTAGGTTTTCCCGGTCTGCACTTCAATAATGGCGGTGACAGACTAAAAGTACTCAACTTAGAAAGTTGGGGTGTTATGATCTGGACAAATTTCTCCGGCGCTTTTTTTGGCTGCTCAAATATGGTCATAAGTTCTGACGATGTCGTCCCCGTTGGCACAGCTACGCTTTTTAACAGTGCCTTTCAAGACATTAATAGCTTTGTGGTAGATGATAAATGGTCTTTTAGCCTTGCAACGACTATGTTTAACTTCTGTCGTGGCTCGGGTATAACGGGTTTTAATCCTTCTGGAAATCTCAATAGTGTATTGACTATGGAAGCGTGTTTCAGAAGCTGCACGAGCATCGTATCTATTGCGTCTTTTGGTCTACCGGTATGCACAAACATATCTAGCATGTGCCGTGGTACGAGCAACCTTACCTCTATCGCTAATTTTACAGATTTATCAGCTGTCACAAATGGCGCAAGAGCTTTTCAAGACTGCACGTCACTGACAGAAGTGCCAGCACTCAATTTAGTTTCGTGCACAACTACTAGCAGCATGTTTGAGCAATGTGAGTTTCTTATCACAGTTCAGCAAATAACTTTTGGTATGTTGGACAATGCTAATCTTATGTTCAGGAATTGCTTTAGGCTTGTTAACTTCGTCGGGATCATGGATTTCTCAACTGTTACGACTATGTCGCAGTTTTGCAATGTCTGTCCGAAACTCTTAGCTGTGCCCAATTTTGTACTAACTAGCCTCACCGATTTCAGTCAAGCATTTAAGGATTGCGGCGATTTGGTCACAGTTCCAAACCTAGTGTTTAATCCGCTTGCATTATCCAATATGACCGAATCTTTCCAAAACTCACTCTCACTGCTGAGCGTACCTGATTTTGGCGGCAACACTTCAGGCGTCACGACTTTCAATGCTTGTTTTAATAGCTCAGCGATCACTATTATGCCTGACTGGGACGTGTCAGCCTGTACTGATTTTAATAGTATGTTTTTTGGTTGTTCTGGCCTCGTTACAAAGCGTGATTGGGTACTTAAAGCAACGCCTAGTATTAGCTGTATATTCATGTTTCAGAATTCTGCGATAACTATTGCGCCGGCTTTTGTAAACACTGATAGTATCACTAATATGAGCCAGATGTTTAAAAACTCAGGTATACTCGTTTTTCCAGCTTATGACTATTCGGGTGCCACGAATCTTTCGGGCTTCGTAGAGCAGTGTGACGGCATAACCAGCATACCAGATATTAGCGCTCCTGTTGCGACAAATCTGTCAAGTATGTTCGCTTCGTGCTTTGGTATTACGACAGTGGGAAATCTCAATGTGCCGGCAGCAACAAACATATCTTTGTTTATGGAAAATTGTTCATCACTGGTCAGCATCGACGCCATAACAGTCGGAGTATTAACGAACGCTAATAGGGCTTTTAACGGCTGCTCGGTGCTAGTCGACGTCCCACTTTTCGATACGTCGGCAGTTACTCTTGCAGATCAAATGTTTTTAAATTGCTCAAAACTTAAAGCATTGCCGCCTTTTGTTTGGACTGCTAATATTGCATTTGGCAGTTTCTTAGGCAGTGTAACGCTACTTACAGACGAATACAATAAACTTTTAATAGCGATTGACACTAATACACTTTCAAACGGCACACTCGACGGCGGGGTCTCAGAACACAGTGATGGTGGTTCGACAGCACGAGCGAATTTGATTGTGAAGATTTGGAGCATAACCGACGGTGGCCCCGGATCGCTAAACGGCTTTGCGGTGCGCAATACGGATAATAGAGTAGTCCTTAACACTAACGGCGATCAGGTGATAACATGATTGAAAGAACTTTTACTAAAACAAATGTATCGATCTGCTTTGATCCGCTTCAACAAACAGCGAGTTTCTTACTAGTCAAGAAAGGTGAATTTATAGCCACGGGACGCCCGTTTCTAATAATCACTAATCATTTTCTCAAAGCCTATGATCTTATATATTCAAGTTTCGAAGTTAACGAAGCTAATCATATTGTGCAAAATCCGGTACCTGTATATCGGGATATGAAATACATAACCGCTTTTACTCTTGAAAAAGTTCAAGAGATTTCAGCGCAACTGAGTAGCTTAACTGATAATTTCACGATAACATACTATAAACACCCGGTTAATGATGAGTATGCACTACCCTGGTGTACGAATATAATAAACAAATTAATGCCCGAACCGCCTCTAGAGCAATACGAGGCGTTTTATGATAATGCAGTTCTCGCGGGAATTGTCAAAACAAGAACCGAAATGATTGCCGATGGATGGCTATAAGGAGAATGACAAATGTCTGTATTTATTAAAGGCGCGGATATCCAAGGCGTAGACGATGCTAAAATTGATTCTATTGTGCCGGGCGCAGTTATCACAGTCAGCACTCTGTTGGTTGCCGGAACGCATAGAGAAAAATATTATGATCCAACCGGCGGAGCTATAATACTGACTCTCCCCGTTCCGGCAGACGGTGTTAGATTTTTCATTAAAAGAGTTGCCAACGTCGCTAATCCGATAACAGTCACGGGACAAACTATCGATGGTGTAGCGGGAGACCTTGTTTTAGGCGTTGTTAATCAATTTGTAGAGCTTGTAGGCAACGCAGCCCTAAATACCTATCATATCGTTAATCAGCAAGCCGGGGCGTATGGTTCGTTGCGCAGAGACTCGGATAGTGATTTTTCGGTAAACGGAACTTTTCAGAAATACACTGACTTTGAGTCAATCGTATTTAGTACCCCGGGTCGAATCGTGGCGAATTTAGCTGCCGACCAACTTGACATATTAAACCTACGTCCGGACCCGGTTAAGCTAGTCACTATCAGCTTCAATATGACATTCATAGGGACGCAAGGAGATAATCCGCTGGCTGTGCAGATCGTCCACTCTACGCAGGGTGTTATTATACCAGAGCAGGCTACCGTAACGCGGGGCAACAATGATGACGTGAATTTAAGTTTCAGTATTCCAGTATTGCTGACCGCTAACGGAAATCTTTCGGTAGAACTCAGAGAGATCGCGAATGTCGGGACATTAACTATCAGGCAGCTTGAGTTTTCAGCTAGCGTAAACAGATAAAGGAGATTAAAAATGGCAACACTGAAAAATGGCACCGATGTGCAGGCGACCGATCAAGCGCAAATAGATACTATCTTGCCGGGCGCACTTGTCACGGTCAGTACGCTTTTAGTTGCCGGAACGCACAGAGAAAAATTCTATGACCCAACGGGCGGATCGATTATATTGACGCTTCCTGCGATTGTTGACGGTGTTAGATTTTTCATTAAAAGAGTCGCCAACGCAACATTCGCAATAGAGGAGTTCTGATTATGCCCACTAGTAACAAACAGTCAGCTTGGCAAGGTTCTGTAGCCACAATGCTTATTCCGGCAATTGTGTTTATTGCTTCTGCCGGCGCATTATTTTTACAGGTATCAGATCTTAAAGTTATGATGAAAGAGACCTCTACAAACATACAGAGCATGTCGCAACGACTCACTGCTGTTGAGACTAAAGTACAGTTTATGTATGACGAAAGAAAGCGCGAATAATGGCAACATTTGACAGCCTATCAGAATCACTAAGACGATCTTCAAACCAGAGGTTTCCACCATCTTTGAAGGTCGTTAATCGCTTGCTTAACGAACTACGTCCGCAATCGGGTGCTCTTCTATTTTTTGATGCAGCCGGTACAAGTATTACCCTTGACACTGTTCCTCAGAAAATAACTCAGTTCACCGCTGCTACACTCAAAAACACAGAGATAGTACCAGATTTCTTAGTGACTAATGGATTACTAATAAATAATCCTGATGGATTAGCGGTAGAAATAAGCCTGGATTTTCAACTTGATGTAGCTAATAATAGAACAATTGTTTTTGAAATCTACGTAGATGACGTCGCCACCGGAATAACTTTTAGTTTTGAAGGTAGTAACTCAGCAATAAACTCTGGTAGTGTAGAGTTTACTGTAGAAGCTGCCAATGGCACATCTATGTCACTCTACATCTATGGCACATCGGGCAGTAGTAATGCCGACATATTCCTTATATCAATGGCCGCTGATAAAATACCTCTATATCTCGACGCACCTATTAGTGCCGCAGCCCCCTTGCCACCAATTCCGACTTTCGCCGCGAACTTAGCCGCAATCAACGGAACTAAATATCTCAATTGCGGAAACGATCCATCCCTGCAGTTCACTGGAAATATGTCTTGTGCGGATTGGGTTCAATTAGCGGCTACTGGAGGCGATAGGTACATTTTTAGTAAATGGAATTCCGTAGGCAATCAAAGAGGATGGCACTTAAGGTATAACGGTAGCGCATTCCACATTGAAATTGATGCCAATGGCAGTGGCTCAGATATCACACTTGATTCTGTATTGAATCCTTCTGCTAGCGTTTTGTACCATGTTGGTTTTACTTATGACGGTAGTGATGTAAGAATATTTATTAACG
>JYMV01039495.1_pt1 | contig 11724 bp, 7 predicted proteins | sample 338911 | NCBI WGS metagenome assembly JYMV01 (sample SAMN03354496, study PRJNA234377) | hydrothermal vent metagenome | biome: Deep sea; feature: Hydrothermal plumes at the Eastern Lau Spreading Center, Western Pacific Ocean; material: Seawater | place: Tonga | collected 2009 | depth 2000 m m
TACCATCATTTTCCGCTATGATTGCACTATCTTTAGGTTTTCTTGCTTCAAATAATTCTGCTACTCTAGGCAATCCTCCGGTAATATCTTTAGTTTTAGAAGTCGCCTTCGGCAATCTTGCTAATACGTCTCCTGCAAAAACTTGTTGTCCATCCTTTACAGATAAAATTGAATCTGGCACTAAATAATATCTAGCTTCGTTATCGTCAGCTTTTTTAATAACATTACCCTTCTCGTCTCTTAGAGTTATCCTTGGTTTTAGTTCTGTATTCTTTGATTGAGATCTCCAATCTAAAACAGATTTTGAAGATATACCTGTAGCATCATCTACTATTTCAGCTAATGAAACGCCTTCAACTAAATCCATATAGTTTGCGACACCACTTTTTTCTGCGATTACAGGTAAAGTATATGGATCCCATTCACAGATTTTTGTATCTTTTTTTACTTTTTCATTATTATCGCAAAAAAGCTTAGCTCCATAAGGAATTTTATAAATTGCAAGTTGCCGGCCATTTTCATCTTCTATAGATATCTGGGTATTTCTTCCCATTATGATTTTATTTTTTTTAGAGTCTTCAATTAGATTTCTATTAATAATTTTTATTATACCAGTTGAATGCGCAATTACTGACGACTCTTCCTTAATTTGCGCAGTACCACCCACGTGAAAAGTTCTCATGGTAAGCTGAGTTCCTGGTTCTCCAATTGATTGTGCAGCAATCATTCCAATTGCCTCACCAATGCTCACTAATTTTCCTCTTGATAAATCTCTTCCATAACACACAGCACAAACACCCTCTTGTGAAATGCAGGTCATTATTGAATGAACTTTAATAGACTTAACTCCAGCAGTATCTATATTTTCGCATGCTTCCTCATCGATTAATTCCTTTTTCTTTATTAAAACTTCACCATTTATTGGGTGTTTAACATCTTCAGCAGCAGATCTTCCTAAAACACGCTCGGATAAACTCATTATAATATTACCGCCCTCAATAATTTCTGACAAAGTAATAGAATCTTTTGATTTGCAACCGCAATCCGTTTTTGTAATTGAAATGTCTTGAGAAACGTCACAAAGTCTTCTCGTTAAATAACCTGCATTAGCCGTTTTTAAAGCGGTATCTGCTAATCCTTTTCTAGCACCATGGGTCGAGTTAAAATACTCTAATGCTGTTAATCCTTCTTTAAAATTTGCTGTTATTGGAGTTTCTATAATTTCTCCCGATGGTTTTGCAATAAGTCCACGCATTCCTGCTAATTGTTTCATTTGCGCAGCAGAACCTCTAGCACCAGAATTAGCCATCATATAAACTGAATTTGTTTCAATTCTTCCATCTGACATAACCTTCGTTGCTGAAGAAATTTCTTTCATCATTGCATTAGCAACTAAATCTGTACATTTCGACCAAATGTCAATTGTTTTATTATATTTTTCTCCTCTTGTAATTAAGCCTTCAGAATATTGACTTTCGTAATCTTTTATTTCTTTTTTCGCATTATTTATAAATTTTTGTTTTGTTTTTGGAATAATTAAATCATCTTTTCCAAAAGAAATTGCTGATTTAAATGCATGTTTAAATCCTAATGTTTTAATTTTGTCACAAAAAATTACCGTTTCTTTTGGTCCACAGTAACGAAAAATAAGTTCAATAATTTCGGAAACATGTTTTTTTGATAAAATTCTGTCAATTAATGAAAATTTAATTTTATGATGTTTTGGTAAAATACTAGATAAAATAAATCTTCCTGCAGTACTTTTATATTTTTCTATAATTTTGTTACCTTTTTCGTCAACAGTTTCAAACCTACATATTATATTAGAGTGTAAACTAATACTTTTAGCTTCTAATGCTTGCTCTATTTCCGCAACATTAATAAAATATCCGTTAGGTTTATCTTTTTCTTGATTTTCAGTTGATTGAGATAAATAATAAATTCCTAAAACCATATCCTGGCTTGGCACAATTATAGGTTTGCCATTTGATGGGCTTAATATATTATTTGTAGACATCATTAATACACGAGCTTCTAATTGCGCTTCTAAGCTCAATGGAATATGAACTGCCATTTGATCACCATCAAAATCAGCATTGAAAGCAGCGCAAACTAAAGGATGTAATTCTATAGCATTACCTTCAATCAATTTTGCTTCAAAAGCTTGTATACCAAGCCTATGCAAAGTTGGTGCTCTGTTTAATAAAACTGGATGTTCTCTAACAATCGTTTCTAAAGCATCCCAAACTTCGCTTTTTTCTTTTTCAACTAGCTTCTTTGCTTGCTTAATAGTTGTTGCAAATCCTAATTTATCTAATCTTGCATATAAAAAAGGTTTAAACAGTTCTACGGCCATCTTTTTAGGAAGTCCACATTGATGAAGTTTCAATTCAGGACCCGCTACAATTACAGATCTTCCAGAATAGTCTACTCGTTTACCTAACAAATTTTGTCTGAATCTGCCTTGTTTACCTTTTAACATTTCAGCTAAAGATTTAAGTGGACGCTTGCCAGTACCTGTCATAACTCTGCCTCTTCGTCCATTGTCAAATAGTGCATCGACAGACTCTTGAAGCATTCTTTTTTCATTTCTTATAATTATATCTGGCGCTTTTAAGTCAATTAATCTTTTTAATCTATTATTTCTATTAATTACCCTTCGATACAAATCATTTAAATCTGAGGTGGCAAATCTTCCTCCATCTAGAGGAACCAAAGGCCTAAGTTCTGGAGGAATAACTGGAATAGTTGTTAAAATCATCCATTCAGGTTTATTGCCCGATTCTAGAAACGATTCTATTAATTTTAATCTCTTAACAGTTCTTTCTTCAGTTACTTTTGATTTAACATCAATTAATATTTCTCTTAATCTATCTTTTTCAGCCTTTAGATCAATATTTACTAATAATTCCCTTATAGCTTCAGCTCCAATAGCTGCTTCAAAAGCATCTTCTCCGTATTCTTCTTGAGCTTTTAGATATTCGTCTTCTGAAAGAAGTTGCTTTTTTTTAAGTTTTGTAAGTCCTGGCTCTATAACCATAAAACTTTCAAAATATAAAACTTTTTCCACTTCTTTAAACTTCATATCCACAGCCAATGATATTCTACTTGGGAGAGATTTTAAGAACCATATATGAGCAACAGGGCAGGCTAAATCTATATTACCCATTCTATCTCTTCTTACATTTGATTTTGTAACTTCAACTCCACATTTTTCACAAATTATCCCTCTAAATTTCATCCTTTTGTATTTTCCACATAGACATTCATAATCTTTGATTGGACCAAAAATTCTTGCACAGAATAGGCCATCTTTTTCTGGTTTAAAAGTTCTGTAATTAATTGTTTCGGGTTTTTTTATTTCTCCGAATGACCATGATTTAATTTTTTCAGGACTTGCTAAAGAAATTTTTATTTTATCAAAACGTTCTTCGATTGGATCGCGCTTAAATAATTTAGTTATATCTTTTTCCATAAAAAATTAATTTATTTCAATATTTAAAGCTAATGACCTAATTTCCTTGATTAAAACATTAAATGATTCTGGAATACCAGATTCAAATTTATCGTCACCTTTAACAATGGTTTCGTAAACTTTTGTTCTTCCTGCAACATCATCAGATTTTACTGTTAAAATTTCTTGTAAAGTATATGAAGCTCCATATGCTTCTAATGCCCAAACTTCCATTTCTCCAAATCTTTGACCACCAAGTTGAGCTTTCCCCCCTAAAGGTTGTTGAGTAACCAAACTGTAAGGACCGGTTGATCTTGCGTGAATTTTATCCTCAACTAAATGATGAAGTTTAAGCATATAAACCGTTCCCACAGTAACTTTTCGATCAAATTTTTCTCCTGTTCGGCCATCCCATAATGTAGTTTGGCCAGACGAAGGCAAATCAGCTAATTTAAGTAGTTCAGCAACATCATCAACGGACGCTCCATCAAAAACAGGCGTAGCTATAGGTATTCCTAATGATAAATTTGAAGATAATTCTTCAAATTCTTTTTTATTTAATGATTGAATATTTGTATCATATATATTTTTACCATATATTTTTTTAAGAACTTCACGAATTGAACTGTTTCTTTTGTCTATATCTGTCTTAAGCTTTATAATTCGATTAATTTTTTCTCCTAACTCAGAACAAGCCCAACCAAGGTGAGTTTCTAAAATTTGACCAACATTCATTCTACTTGGAACACCTAATGGATTTAGAACTACATCAACAGGTTTGCCATTTTCCATATAAGGCATATCTTCAATAGGAACGATTTTACTTATAACTCCTTTGTTGCCATGTCTTCCCGCCATTTTATCTCCAGGTTTAAGACTTCTTTTAACAGCAACATAAACCTTTACCATTTTTAATACGTTTGGTAAAAGTTCGTCTCCTTGTTGAATTTTTTCAACTTTATCCTCAAATCGTTCCTTTATGTCCTGGTTTACTTTAGTGTATTGATGTTTAAGAATTTGTAGATCCTTATTTGTTTGTTCTTCTTCAAAAGCCATTTTCCAATAATCGTTTAAATTTAATTTTTCTAAATCTTGTGAAGTAATTTTGGTACCGGGTTCAAGATTTTTAAAGTCATTACTTAGCTTGCTGTTATTTATAATTTCCTGAGCTCTTACTTTAATATTTCTTTCGAGAATTTCCTCTTCCACACCTTTATCTTCCTGAACCGACTCTATTTCTGTTCTTTCAATTGATGTGGATCGCTCGTCTTTTTCTATTCCATGTCTATTAAAAACTCTTACATCAACTACTATTCCGTTACCTCCTGGTGACATTTTTAAGGATGAGTCTCTAACATCAGTTGCCTTTTCACCAAAAATAGATCTTAATAATTTTTCTTCAGGATTGGATATTGTGTCACCTTTAGGTGTAACTTTACCAATTAATATATCGCCTGGTTTTACCTCCGCTCCAATATAAACTATACCTGATTCGTCTAAATTTCTTAAAGATTCTTCACTGACATTTGGTATGTCTCTTGTTATATCTTCGGTTCCTAATTTTGTATCTCTAGCCATTAATTCATATTCTACAATATGAATTGAAGTAAAAACGCCGTCTGTTACACATCTTTCGGAAATTAAAATTGAGTCTTCAAAATTGTAACCAAGCCATGGCATAAATGCCGCTGTAATATTTTTGCCTAAAGCTAACTCTCCCAATTTAGTTGCAGGACCATCTGCAATAATGTCTCCTTTTTTAATAAGGTCACCAATTTTCACTAGAGGACTTTGATTAATGCATGTATTTTGGTTTGATTTTTGAAATTTAAGTAAATTGTAAATATCTACTCCTGATTTTGAAAGATCTTTTTCAGTAGCTTTAACAACTATTCTTTTTCCATCAATTTTATCAACAATGCCATCTCTTTTAGCTATAATTGTTACTCCCGAATCAAGAGCCACATCTTGTTCGATTCCAGTTCCAACCAATGGTGACTCCGGTTTTATCAAAGGAACAGCTTGGCGCATCATGTTTGATCCCATTAAAGCTCTATTTGCATCATCGTTTTCTAAAAAAGGGATCAGTGACGCAGCTACCGAGACAAGTTGTTTTGGAGACACATCCACATATTCAATTACGTCTGGCTTAGCAAGAATAAAATTAGGTGATTTTCTACATGACAAAAGTTCTTCTACAAAATTCCCATTTTCGTTTATAGGTGAATTAGCTTGAGCTATAGTATACTTTTCTTCTTCTACGGCAGACAAATATTCTATTTTATCTGTAACTTTCCCATCTACTACTTTTCTATAAGGGCTTTCAATAAATCCGTATTTATTGATTCTAGAGTATGTCGCTAAACTGTTTATTAATCCAATATTAGGACCTTCTGGCGTTTCTATAGGACATATACGTCCATAATGAGTCGGATGAACATCTCTAACTTCAAATCCAGCTCTTTCTCTTGTAAGGCCTCCGGGGCCTAGTGCAGAAACTCTTCGCTTGTGTGTTATTTCAGATAGTGGATTTGTCTGATCCATAAATTGAGATAATTGTGATGTTGCAAAAAAATCTTTCATAGCTGCAGATATTGGTCTAGGATTTATTAAATCTTGAGGCATGGCAGATTCTACCTCTAACAGAGTTGACATTTTTTCTTTTATGACTCTTTCCATCCTTAGAATGCCAATTCTAAACTGATTTTCTACTAATTCACCTACCGATCTTACTCTACGATTTCCTAAATGATCTATATCATCTACTTCACCTTTGCCGTCTCTTAAATCAAGCATATGTTTAATGATTGCTACAATGTCCTCGTTTCGTAGAATTGTTATTGTATCACTACATTGAAGGTGTAGTTTGCTATTTATTTTAACTCTACCAACATCCGAAAGATCATAGCGCTCCGAAGTAAAAAACAACTTATTAAAGATTTCGTTAGCAACTTCAAAAGATGGCGGTTCTCCCGGTCTCAAAACTTTGTAAATATCATTGATTGCTTCTTCTTTAGAATTATTTTTTTCAATATTTAAAGTATCAAGTAAGTATGACCCTTTATTTATGGGATCTACATCAGCTATTGTAAGTGTATTAATATTTAGTTCTAATATATTATCTAAATTTTCTTTTGAAATCGATGAGCCAGTTTTTAAAAAAATTTCATCAGTTAATGGATTTGACAAATTATTTTTTATATATTTGTCTAAAAAATAATCAGACGAAACCAAAATATTTTTCAAACCTTCATCATAAATTTTTTTAGCTATAACAAAATTAATTTTAGATCCTATTGTTAATACTTTCTTTCCATTAGTAGAATTTATAAGATCGTTTCTTAATTTAATCGGACGTTTATAATCATCTGGATTAAATTTTGTTTTCCATTTTTTTGTTTTTTGATCAAAATTAAAAGTTTTGAAATCATAAAATAAATCTAATATTTCTGTCTTTTTATAGCCTAAGGCATAGAGTAAAGTTGTGACTGGTAGTTTTCTTTTTCTATCTATTCTAAAATATAGTATATCCTTAACATCGTACTCAAAGTCTAGCCAAGACCCTCTATTTGGTATCACTCTACAATTAAATAGCAATTTACCGCTGGCATGTGTTTTTCCTTTATCATGATCAAAAAATACTCCAGGACTTCTATGCATTTGATTTACAACAACTCTTTCAATACCATTAATTACAAAAGTTCCGCTAGGAGTCATTAATGGTATATCTCCCATGTAAACTTCCTGTTCTTTTGCTGAAAGAACTTGTTTTGTATTATTTTCTTGATCTATATCGTATATAACTAAACGCAAGGTTGGTTTTAAAGCTGAGGAATAGGTTAAATCTCTTTGTCGACATTCTTCAACAGAAAATTTTGATTTTTCTAAACGAAAAGACAAATATTCCAAAGTCGCTTTATCAGACAATTCTTCAATAGGAAAAATATTTTTGAAAACTTTATTTAAGCCTTTTTGTAAATTAGTTTCAGAAACTTTTTTTGAAGATAAAAATTGATTATATGATTTTTTTTGAACCTCTATTAAATTAGGAATAGATAAGATTTCTTTTAATTTCCCAAAATTTTTTCTGATACTTTTTTTTCCAGTAAAAGATAATTGCATGCACAACATTTACATCCTGCGATGTAAATTAAAAATTTAAATTTAAAAAAATTACTTTAATTCTACTTTAGCTCCAGCAACCTCTAGCTTTTTCTTTGCTTCTTCAGCATCTTTCTTTGCTACGCCAGATTTTATTTCTTTTGGTGCTGCCTCAACTAAATCTTTTGCTTCTTTTAAGCCTAATCCTGTAAACGCTCTAACTTCTTTAATAACGTTAATTTTTTTATCTCCAACTGCTGTAAGAAATACTGTAAATTCTGATTTTTCTTCTGCTGGTGTTGCTGCCACGGGAGCTACTGCTACTGGTGCTGCAGCTGTAACGCCCCATTTGTCTTCTAATTGTTTTGATAATTCCGCAGCTTCTACTACTGTAAGTTTTGATAATTGGTCTACAATTTTATTTAATTCTGACATGGATATCCTGATTTAAGTTTTTCTACTCTTTGCGAGCGCCAAAATAGCAATTTTTGCGCCAGGTGCAAGTAAAATACTTATTATTTTTTGTGCAGGTGTTGCTAAAATACCTACAATTTTGGCTCTAGCTTCATCCAAAGTTGGTAGTGTGGCAATTTTTTCCACATCTTCCACAGTAAGAGGCTCTTCCTGCATGATTCCACCAATAATTTTTAAATTTGAATTACTTTTAGCAAACTTAGTTAAAATTTTTGCAGAAGTTATTGCATCATCCGAAAATGCAACGGCTGTAGGCCCGGAAAACAAATTTTCTAATTTTTTAAATTTGCTCCCCTCTAAAGCTAATTTTGTAATTCTATTTTTGGTAATTTTAAAAAGAATTCCATGTTTTCTCATTTCCTCTCTTAATTTATCAATTTGATTTACTGTAAGACCTTGATAATGAGTTACAAAAACAGAGCTTGTTTTTTTAAAGAAACTTTTCATTTCTTCTATATAAGTCTTTTTTTTATCTTTGTTCATCATGACGGTTATTTGCTTAATTTTAATTTATAAGAAATTCCCATAGTAGATGTTAAAAAAGCAGATAAAATAAAATCGCCTTTAATACCGCTTGGTTTTTCTTTTAATATAGTTTCTAAAATAGAATTATAGTTTTCTTTAATTTTTATATCAGAAAAGCTTTTCTTTCCAATTGAAGCGCCAACATTACCATCTTTATCATTTTTAATTTCTATTTGACCAGACTTTATAGCTTTGACGATAGATTTAATATTATTAGTTACAGTTCCGAGTTTTGGATTAGGCATTAAGCCCTTTGGTCCTAAAATTTTTCCCAATTTTCCCATCTTAGGCATCATTGCTGGTGTTACGACAAGTTTATCAAAGTTTATTTTTCCATTAGTAATATCATTAACTAAACTATCAGCACCTGACAAGTCAGCACCAGCATCTTTAGCCTCCTGGACTTTACTATCCTCGCAGAGGACTGCTAACTTAATTTTTTTTGCATTACCATTAGGTAAATTAACTAAAGTTCTTAAGGAAAATTCTTCCTTTTTTTGTTTTAAGTTTAAATTAAAAGAAACATCAATAGATTCATCAAATTTTGTTGTGCAGTTTTTTTTAACCATTTTAATAGCTTCTTCAATTGTTTCAATTTTTTTATCTTTCGAAACTTCTAATAATTTTTTAAATCTTTTTGATGCTTTTAATTTCATTAATCCTTTACCTCGATGCCCATGGATTTAGCTGATCCACAAATAATTTTTGTAGCTTCTTTTAAATCAAAAGCATTCAAATCTTTCATTTTTTCCTGAGCTATTTTTTCTGCCTGTTTCGTAGTAATTGAACCAACTATAACTCTTCCGGGTTCTTTTGATCCGCCCTTTAGCTTCGCGGCCTCCTTTATAAAATACGAAGCAGGAGGAGATTTAATAACAAAATCAAATTTTTTATCTTTATAAACAGTAATAACTACTGGGATTGGTTTTCCCATCAAACTTTTAGTTTTTTCATTAAATGCTTTGCAAAATTCCATAATATTGATTCCTCGCTGACCTAAGGCGGGGCCAACTGGCGGTGCAGGATTTGCTTGGCCACCTTTTATTTGTAATTTAACGTATCCAACAATTTCTTTCGCCATGGCTAAAATTTTTCTACTTGGTTATATTCTAAATCAATAGGAGTAGGTCTCCCAAAAATTGAAACAGATACTTTAAGTCTTGATTTTTCTTCGTCAACTTCTTCAACTAAACCACTAAACGAAGCAAAAGGACCTTCACAAACCTTTACCTGTTCACCAATATCAAAAGTAATTTGGGTTTTGGGCGCCAATGTACCTTCTTTAATACGTCCCATAATTTTATTAATTTCTTTTTCCGGAACAGGCGCTGGAATTCCTGTTGTTCCTAAAAAACCAGTAACTTTATTAATATTTTTAATCATATGATAAAGATCTTTATTCATTTCCATTTTTACTAAAACATAGCTTGGAAAATATTTTTTCTTTCTCTGAACTCTTTTTCCTCTTTTTACCTCAGTAACTTCGTGAGTGGGTACTAAAACATCTTCAATTTTATCCTCTAGTAGTTTCTCTTTTTTCTTTATAGTATCTTTTAACGTTTCAGCAACTTTTTGCTCAAAACCTGAAAACGTCTGGATTATGTACCAATTTTTCATATTTAAATATTAATAGCTAAAATTATATCAAGCAAAAACCTATATATTTGATCCAAAAGTAAGAAAAAAATTGCAGCAACAGTAGCCATTGCAAAAACCATTAGGGATCCAATCAGAACATCTCTCCTGGTTGGCCAAGTTACCTTAAAAGCTTCCTGTTTTACGCTTTGAATAAATTTTAAAGGGTTAAACATTTTTTTCAACTCTCATTTTGGCAGGAGCGGAGGGACTCGAACCCCCAACCTCCGGTTTTGGAGACCGGCGCTCTACCAATTGAGCTACGCTCCTAAGAGCTTACTCTAATATCTTGGTTACTACTCCAGCACCAACTGTTTTACCACCTTCCCTAATAGCAAAGTTTAATTTTTCATTCATTGCAATAGGAGTTATTAACTTCACAGTAAATTTTGAATCATCACCAGGCATAATCATTTCTGTGCCTTTAGGAAGTTCAACTTCTCCAGTAACGTCTGTAGTTCTAAAATAAAACTGAGGTCTATATTTTGTAAAGAAAGGAGTATGTCTGCCACCCTCTTCTTTTTTTAATATATAAGCTTGAGCTTCAAATTTAGTGTGCGGTGTAACTGATCCAGGTTTTGCCAACACTTGGCCTCTTTCTATATCAGTTCTTTCTATACCTCTTAATAAAGCTCCAATATTATCTCCGGCTTCTCCGGTATCTAAAAGTTTTCTAAACATTTCAACACCTGTGCAAACTGTCTTTTTAGTTTCTCTGATTCCAACTATTTCAAGTGCTTCACCAGTTTTAACAACCCCTTGTTCAACACGGCCTGTCGCAACAGTTCCTCGACCTGATATAGAAAAAACATCTTCAACAGGCATTAAGAACGGTTTATCTTTTGGTCTTGTAGGTTGGGGTATATTTTCATCGATGGCCTTCATTAATTCTAAAATTGATTTTTTTCCTGTTACTTCATCTTTTCCTTCAACTGCATTTAATGCTGATCCTTTAATGATTGGAATTTTATCTCCAGCAAATTTATATGAAGTTAAGACTTCACGTATTTCTTCAACAACTAAATCTAAAAGTTCTTTATCCTTTACTTGATCTACTTTATTTAAGTAAACGACAATAGCCGGCACTCCTACTTGTCTTGCTAAAAGAACATGTTCTCTAGTTTGTGGCATTGGTCCATCTACTGCGCTAACAACAAGTATAGCACCGTCCATTTGGGCTGCACCGGTTATCATATTTTTTACATAATCGGCATGACCAGGACAATCGACGTGGGCATAATGTCTTTTTTCAGTTTCATATTCAACGTGAGCAGTTGCAATAGTTATTCCCCGCTCTTTTTCTTCTGGAGCTTTGTCGATTTGATCATAAGCAATATATTCAGCTCCACCCTTTTCAGCCAATATTTTCGTTATTGCTGCCGTTAATGTGGTCTTGCCATGATCTACGTGGCCAATTGTACCTACGTTAGCATGTGGTTTATTTCTTACAAATTTTTTTTTCTCTGCCATTTTTTTTACCTCAATTATACTTTCTTAATAATAAACTTGGAGCGGGTGAAGGGAATCGAACCCTC